>JACLAC010014755.1_pt1 | contig 29932 bp, 39 predicted proteins | sample 8027881 | NCBI WGS metagenome assembly JACLAC01 (sample SAMN15725517, study PRJNA655200) | protist metagenome | isolation source: fluorescence activated cell sorting (FACS) single amplified genomes of... | place: Spain: Blaines Bay Microbial Observatory, Mediterranean Sea | collected 2016-01-19 | reverse complement strand
AAAATACACAAGATATAGTTACAAATGTTTCTTGGGGTAAAAGAAAATTTCAACAAGGTATGTTGTTACTTGATGCAGCATTTCAACCAGCATCAAGAGGATTTAAGTCTGCAGTAGTTGCAGCACAAGAAACAGGTAGGTCAGTTCCTTTAACAGTTGCACAAGCTGCAGTTGGTGGATTAGGAAGTTTGATTACAGGTAGAGCATCTTATAAAGATACATACACAGCTAATTATTTAGATTCAGTTGTTGGTCCTGGAGTTGGTGCTGCTTTCCAAAATGCAAAAGAAAAGTATGGACCTACAGAATATCAAATGTATCTTGATGAAAAAAGAAAAGGTAATCCAATTAACTTAGGCACAGGATTTATACCTAGGTCAATTAATTTAAAAGAAACTCAAGTGTATTTAGATGAAATACGAAGAGGTACACCTACTAATGAAGCTATGTCAAAAGCAAGAGATGTATATGGTTTACCAATAACTCAGTTATTTGACTTAAGAGAAGATAGATATAAATATACAACTAAGTCAGGAGAAAAAATAAATATATCTCCTGGTCGAGTTGTAGCAGCACAAGTACAAGAACCAGGTTCTATGGGATACAATGTATTATCAGGAATCGTTGATGGTGTTTTTAGATTAGCAGCAGACCCTACTAACTTAGCGTTAGCTTATGGTGCTGGTGTAAAAACAGCCATGAGAGGTATGGTTCAAGCTAACCAACAAGTAAAACTTGCTAAAGATGGTATATCACTTACAACAAAGACACTTGCTAATACTTTTAAATTAGGAAAAAAAGGTAAAAAAGCAAGACTTGCATTTTATGGAAGAACTATAGATGATATTAGACAAACAGGTTGGGGACAAAAGTTTGGTCAAGCACTAGCAGATTTAAAAGGTGATGAAGGTATGTCATTCTTAAACGATATACCTGAGTTTAAAAATATACATCCATCATTTAAAGAAGTAATACTACAAGTAGATAATGCAGATGATGTATGGAATGTTCTTGAAATGGTTGCTAAAGGTGGTAATTTAACTCAAAAAAACTTTGATGATGTATTTACAATGTTAAAAACAAAACTACCTGAAAAAGCTGCAGAGCTTGACAGAGTAAGAAATCTTACATTAAACAATATAAATTTTGGTTTAGATGTATTACCTGCAAAACCTACTGTCACTGGTGAAATGTTTAACTACATAGGCAAACTAATGACAGGACAAGCTACAGATGTTGCACCACTAAGAAAACTTACTGGTTCTTTATTGTCAAGAGATAACCCAGCAAAAAAACTTCTTGGTATGGGAACTCAATTAAGTAGAGCAGTAATTCCTAGACATGTAAGAAGAGCTATGCAACTTAGACCTGAAACAGTTATGGTCATAGGAGATTTAGGTGCTGCAGCAAACAATGCAGATGATATGTTAAAACTATCATTTGCTGATGCTAATACTAGAGGTAAATATGTTAGAGAAGTTTTAGCAGCAGAAAACCAAAATGAGTTAAACGAAATAACACATAGAATAAACAAAGCAGTTGCTAATTCTGTAACAAAAGAAAATCCTAAATTAAAAATAGATGTAGATGACATAATAAAACAACAGGAAGCCTATGTTGCTGAACTTGATGAACTAAGGTCTTTCTTCGACAACACTTATGGTAAAGCACTTGCTTTTAATGGGGCTAAAGTCAAAAAGAAATTTAACCAACTTATTACTGATGCACAAGCACACTTTGAAGCTACTGGTGTAAAAGTAGATGAAAAAGATTTGCAAAGAGTAGTATTTGAATCTGTACCATCTATGCATTTATTAACACAAGCATCTGATTCTTTTACAGCTTCTTTATTAGACCCAAGAGATGTAGTAAGAGCTACAAGAGCGCATCAAAGTTTAATAGGACCTGAAGATTCTTTATTAAGAGCATGGGTAAATAAACCTAAAGATTTACTTAATGAAAAGGATTATGGTTGGACTGATTTTCTTAAGATACCTAGAAAAGCATTAGTACAAAATGCAAAAGCTAATAAGTTATCTTTAAAACCAAAAGGTCCAATAGATACAATATTGGATGATTTACAAAACAATATTCTTAAACCAGCATGGATGTTTAGATATGCTTTAAAACTTCGTATTGCACCTGAAGAAGCATTAAGAGCAGCATTTGGTGGCACAGTAAATATTTTTACAACTCCTTTTAAAAGAGCAGCATTACTTAGCAATAAATCACTTGGTTACCTTGGACAGCAAGTAAGAGAAAATGAAGTATTGTCTGCTTATAATAATTTAGGAGAAATAGTATTTTCTTCAAGAATGTCTCCTGATGATGTAACAATGCTTAAAAATCTTATAGATGAAAAATCATTAGATGATTTTAAAGCTATAGATTATCCAAAAATACAAAACTTAATTAAACATAATTTGTTAGAAGTAAACTATGCAGGAGAACCTTCAGATTACATTATTGAAGCTGCTTTAAATGGATACAATGTTAAAAACTTAGTTGTAGATGCATTACCTGAAAGCGCATTTAAAACAACTTCTAAAAAAATAAAAGCTACCTCGAAAGGTAATATTATTGGATACGATGGCAACACCTATGATTCTATGGGTGAGGCATTCTTAAAAGCTGGTGGTTTTAGTGCAGACTTAGATGAAAGACAGTTTTTTGATTTACAAGTAAGAAAACCATCCGATGCAGATGTATTCGTATCAGCTTACAAAAACAAAGAATATAATCTTGGTAACTTAGATGACATAGAATCTAAAGCAGAATTAGCTGGATTAAGTTCTTCAGATTACATTAATACACAATTAGATAACATATTTTTTGATGATGAATCTGTAGCTTTACTTTCTAAAAAAGACCATGTATTAGGAACATACATTGACTCAGAAGGTAACTATATGATTGATGTAGCTATTGGACTTAGAGGACAAAATGCTATAGATAACGCAGTGTACTTAGGTGCGCAAAGTTTTCAAGAAGCAGTGTTTGTAGCAAATAAAGAACTAGCATCACAAGCAGGTTTCGGAAAAGCTATTGATGATTTTGGTATGTTGCCTATTTATGAAGCACCAGCAGGAGGTGCAACAAATATAAATATTGATGCTGTCTTAAATAAAACAACTATGGAAGCTATGTATAAATCAAACTTTGATGCACTGTCGTTAAAAGTAGAAGATGTTGCAGGTGCAGCACAAGGTATGCCTAGTGGTAGTTTGTTCTCAACAGATGAAGCGTATTTAGTTTCTCAAAGTGAGACAGCAATAACAAGAGGTCTTTTAGATAATAGAAAAGATTTAGCTGAAAACCTATATGTTATGACAGACAAAAGACAAGCAGATGGTGTTATCAATCCTAGATACTGGGAAGGTCTTTGGGGAGAAATAGGAGAAATACTATCTCAAGATTACAATACTGTTTTAGTTGCAAACTTTGGTGTAGATGGTGCATTAGATATTTTACAAAGACCAGGTACAGCAAGAGATAGACTGGAAGAATTTGTTAAAAGAAGTTATAACCCTGAAGATAAATTGTATCTTACAGACAAAGGTGCATTAAAAGAATATTTAGAATCTATTGCTTACAGAATAGGGAAGGCAACTGGTAATCCTACTGCAAAAATATTAGACCCAGTTACTGGTAGAGAAATGTCTGCAGAACTAGCAACTAAAGTTTTTTATAACAAAGGTAAAAAAACATATCCAAAATTTGTTGTTGATTTATCTGTAGGTTCTAACACTAAGTTATTTCAGTTTATTAAAAATGGTGGTGTTATAAATGGTAAAGATTGGGCTAGATATAAACAACATATCAACACAATGAAGTTCAAAGAAAGAGGACAAGGTAATCAAAAATTTTATAAAGAATTTATTAAAGTATTTAAAGATGAAGTAGATGCTGCAGATTTAGGACCTAATCAAATACCTAGAAAATTTGATTTACAAAATAGAGTATCTGAATCAGGAACAATGATTAGCGGTGGTGAAATAAAAGCTGCTGGGTTTATAGATGATATAGATTTTAATAATAAATATTCATCTTATCAAAAACTTATGGAACGAGGATACAACAATCTTATATCAAAGCCTTCAAATCAACTTAATAGAGACCCATTGTTTAGATATGCATTTTATGAAGCAGCTATAGAAATATTGCCTTACATGACTCAAGAAGCAAAAGATGAATTTATAAAAGGTGCAAAAGTATGGATTGATGGTAATTCATTATGGGATGACTTAACTACTGCAGCAAAACAACCATCTTTGGAAAATACTATTACATCTGTTGCACAAGCAGAAACATTACTAAAACATTCTGCACTACAGCAAGTACAGACATTATTTTATTCTTTATCTAAACGACATGTTGCTTCTGACTTGTTTTCTAAGTACATACCATTTCCTGAGATATGGGCTGAGGTTGCACAATCATGGGGTAAATTAATTGTTGATAATCCACAGAAATTTAATAGAGCAAGAATAGCTATAGATAATGGACAAGAAGCTAAACCTTGGGATAGTGAAAATGGATTCTTTAGTAAAGACCCAAATACAGGAAAACAAGTATTTAACTATGTTGATGTATTCAATGTATTGTCTTTAGGTGCTATTCCAGCATTAGGTAAAGCAATAGAAATGTCAGGAAACAGAGATGCAATACCTGACAAACTTGCAGCACCATTTCAATCCACAGTGTTCGGTCAAGATTTAACAGACCAAGGAATTAGAGCTACTGCACCTGGTTTTGCTACAGGTCTTAACTTAGTTGCACAAAATGGTTTTGCACCAGGCTTTGGACCAGTAGTAACTATTCCAATGAAATTTATTATGAATAAACTAGGAAGTCCTAAATTACTTAGAAAGACTGTACTTGGAGAGTTTGAAAATGCTGGTGCTGGTTCAATACTTGAACAAGGTCCAGCTTATCTTAAAAAATTCTTTTCTGCTTTAGATTCAGGAGATGAAACAACAAAGCGTGGATATGCAACAACAATGGGAGATATATACACAGCTTATGTGTTAGCAGGTTTAGTTGACCAATCAGACCCTACATCTGTAACTAAGTATTTAGACCAAGCAGGTAAACAAGCAAGAAATATTTATATATTTAGAGGATTAGCACAGTTCTCGTTACCAACTGCTGTAGTGCCAAGAATAGAAGTAGAAGATAAAAATGGTACTTGGTATGGTGTACAAACATTAGTAAGTAAATACCAAGAAATACTTATAAAGAATGGTTACGACCATTTTCAAACACAACAAGATTTTATAGAGAAGTTTGGGATAAATCCTTTACCTTTGAAACAAGCTAAATCTTACAAGACTGGTAGAAAACCATTGAAAGAAAACTCTTTCTTTTATTGGATAAAACCTGAAAATAAAAGATTGTTAGAAGCTGATGCTTTACCTAACACAGGATATTACATATTTCCTGACAAGATAGAAGATGAATTGTTTTATCCTGCTTACTTTGAATTAACAAGTGTCGATTTAACACCAAACCAAAGAGCAAACTACATGAGACATTCACAAGCAATATTTGAATATGAAAAAGGTAAACAAGACATTAGAGAAGAAAACTTAAGTCCTGGAGAACAACAAAGAAGATTTTCAGATTTAAAAAATAGTATTGATGATGAATATGGTATTGATATATTTAACTATGCAGGTAAGCCTAGAACAGCATCGACTATTGAACTTATGCAGGAATTAAGAAGATGGACTGATTATGACCAAACTAATAATAGTCCTGAGTGGCAATACATAGAACAGTATTTGGATAGAAGAGATGAGATAATTGATGTATTATTAAATGGTGGAACATATACTTACAAGGACTTGACTCTAAGTATTGTCAAACCAACTAAGAGAAGTAGAACTTTGAATGGTGTTAGCGAAGGTCCAGTAAGAGCAAGAGAGATAATGACACAAATTTGGACAGATTTGATAGAAGAAAGCCAAGGCACTAACTTCGCACAATTAGCAAATGAGGTGCTATTCTATGAGATAAGTCCAAATAACAGTGCAAACAGCAGGGATTAATGAGCGAAGATAACGATTTACAAGATTTAGAGGAACTTACTGAAGAAGAGCAAGTTACACAGCCTAATGAAATTTCTGTGGAAGAATCTCCAGTAGTGTTTTCATCTATGGTTGATGTAATACAACAAACAATCAATGCACCTTTATTTTATTTTACAATCAGTGAAAGAGTAAAACCAGTAGGTGTTGGCGTTGGTAGAGGAGTAGGAACTACTAATAGAATCACTCAACAAAAGTTTTTTACATTAGGTGACATAATGACAGGTAGTGTTTATGTGGAACATATACCTAGAGAATTTAATGATAGATTTAAAAAATTAGTAAGTAACCCACCTGCAGATTCACAAGAACAATTAGTATCTTTGCTTGTAGATGTATCAAGACATTTACAGGACAATCAAGCTGTTCAATCTCTTGAGTTTGGTGAAGGACTTACAAAAACTACAGTAGTTGTAGAGTTTGACAAAAACAGAACTTCTGAAGGTAACATTAATTTAGCTTCAAATGGTATAGAAGCTATCAATGTAATTGACTTTGCAAATGTTATAGAAGTGTTAGATTTTGAAAAAATAGATAAAGAAAATAAAGAAGCTGAACAAAGAGAAGCAGCCGCAGAAGCTACAGCAGGTGTACAAATAGTAGATGCATCAGGTGGTCCTCTAAGAACATCTGCACCAGCATGGGGTTTTAAAACAAACAATGAAGGAATGATTGAGAATAGTAAAGGTGAAATGGTTCTAGCACCTTTCTTCAAAGGTGAAGAATACTCAATGTTTGAGTTTGAGCTAGAGGCTGATGATATTTTTAGACTACAAAAACAAATGGAAGCTGCTGGTATGGATGCACCTCCTGTTACAGAGTATGGTCAATGGACATCAAGAGAAGCAAACTTTATGGCACTTATATTTTCAAGAGCTACAGATACTGGTCAATGGGAAACAGATAGCGCAAATGGTTTACAAGGATGGGAAACAACACTTAAAGAAGTTTCTGAAAACAATCAGCAAATAGAAGGTTTTGTAAAACTATTACAAGATGGTAAGTATGGTCAAGAACCTGTAAATGCTACACCAGCACAGATTCAACAGATACTAGATGCAGGTGCAGCTTCATTAGGTATTACATTAAGTGCTAAAGACTATACAGATTATGCGTATGTTGTTGTAGATGCTTTACAAAGAGAAGCAACTTTAATAGATGAATACAATAAATCTGCAGTAACTGATAGTGACATAATTAGAGGTGCAAGTTTTAGAGATGTAAGAAGTATGGAAGAAGGAGAATATGCCAGGTATCTAAAAGCTGGTGAGTTGCCTTTGGTTATTCCTTCTTATGAATCTCTTACTGGACAAAAAGGTATAAGACCTCAATTAGCATCTGCACAAGAAATTGTTACAGAACAATTAGAAAAGATAAAAGCTAATCAAATACAAGGACAACAAGATTTAACAAACTTAAAATATACAACTAATTTATTTGAAACTGCTATGGGTCAAATAGAGTTTATGAAAGAAACTACATAATGGAAGAAAATTATTCAGCACAACAAGTTATAGAGGCATTAGCAAGTGTAGGTGTACCACAACAAGTAATAGAGTTGGTAGTTCCTATAGCTGCTTATGAATCAAGAGTAGATGGTGTTCCTTTTGTACACGAAGCTGCTGATAAATTATCACCATCTTATGGTGTATTTCAAATTAATGTGGACTCAGAACCTGCATTTTATTATCAAGTTATGAAAGATGCAGGATTTAATTTAGAAGGTTTGTTTACAGAAGAACAAATAAAACAACTTGAAACAAACATAGTTGGTGAAAATGATAAAGATGTAAGAGATTTTAGTGATGAAGCACAAGATAAAGCTAAGACTTTTATGGCAAAATCAAATTTAAAAAGACAAGCACAGTTATTTAAATTAGTTTACGATAATAAATCCAAAGAATTAGAAACAGATGAACCAATGAAAATACTTTCTAATATGTATTCAATGACAGTAGATAAATATAATGACAGTGAAAACGAGGATGCACAAGAATTAAAAGGTAAAATAGAAGGTGATGTATCAGACTATTTTGCTAGTAAGCAGAAAATAAAGGATGATACCTCGTTGTTTAAACAAGCAGAAGAGGACTCAATGATAGTTGAAGAAAATCAAAATAAAAAAGAAGATGCCCCTAATAGTTTCTTTCCACAAAGACCAACACCTGCAAAAAATTATTTTCAGTTATTAAAACAAATATCAGCAGTCAATCCTACAGTATTTAAATATGAAAAAGGTAAAAAACCTCCACCTCCTAAAAAAACAAAACCAATAGCAGATGCAAATGCACCAAAACCAAAAATGACTAAACCTATTGTAGGTGGTCCACAGGGATTAAGTGAAGAACAGATACAACAAGTAAGAGAGATAATTAATGCTAACAAGTAATTTTGCATTCCAACCTGAAGCTATTATTGAAATAGATGGTGTAGTGTATGCAGTGTTTTTTGACACAGATGAAGCATTAGGAGATTTTCCAATACTTGCAAAAGTAGATTCTTTGAACTTTCTAAGAGAAGGCACAGTTCCTGATGAACTATCAGAGGAAGAGTTTGCTGAAAAGTATGGATATGTATTTAGAGGTCACGAAGATTTATTAGTATCAGAAATACAAACAAGAAAATCAGGACAAGACCCACAAGACTACAGAAGCATTATGGATGTAGCAGAAGCAAAACTAGATGAAGAGTCTAAAGCAAAAGGTATGTCCTGGTTACTAGACCAAGATGTACAGTTACAATTTTTAGCTGCAGTATTAACTGGTGTCCCTGTATCAGAATCAGATTTAGAAGATACTAACTGGTATAAAAGTACAACTCCTGATGAAAGAAGTTTTTTAGTAGAGTATTATGCAAATCCTGATGGAGTTGCTGAAAAAACAAAAAATAATATTTCATCTATACAAAAAACATTGTTTGACAAAAAAGTAAAAGGTGATACAAGCGCATTAGCAAAAGCATTAGCCTTTGGAATTACAAGTCAAAAGTATACAAAAGAAGAAGTAGATACTTACATTGATTACATAAGAGATAACACACTACTTCAAATAGTTGGTGGAGAACAAATGTTACCTGAAGAGCTTAGAGGATTTGTAGGACAGTTTGATACAACAGATGGATTACTTGCAGCAGAACAAAAAGTAATTAGCTATCTTGGTGCTGATGCTGTAGAAAGATACAAAGGCACTGGTACAATGTTACAGTTTGCAGGACTAATTAGAAATGGTCAAGGAGATGTAGTAGATGAGGATTTACAGAAGATACATGATACTTTATACCCATCATTCGCAGGTTCTAAGTATGCTGTATGGAATAGTTACTTTACCAGTAGAGCATCAAAAATAATTTATGGAACTGGTGGTACAGGTATGACAGGTGCTTTAAGTGTAAAAGATAAAGAAAAAATAAATGACTTAATAATAGAATCTAAAGGTGACTACAGCGAGTTTGATAAACTTGTTAGAACTGGTTATATAGATTCTCCAGGAGTCAAAAATGATTTGTTGGGACAACTAACTAGAACCTTACCACAAGCGGTATCAGGAGTATTTTAATGTCAGAAGATATAAAATTATATAGAAAAGATAGTCCAGGTGGAGAAGAAATTAGTGATAAGTTAGCAATACAAGAGGGATACGCTAATAAAGAAGAGATGGCTATTGATTTAGTTAATAACTCAGGATATTCTACATCACCTGTTTTATTACAAGATGGTTCAGGAATTAGTGGTGGTTCAGCAGCACTTGCAAACCTTACAAATGCAGAAGGCAAAGTACAGAGTTTAATAGATGAGTTTCTAAGAAACCAAGGAAGTAAAGGTGTATACGATTCTCCAACTGCAGGAGAACCAGTATTTACACAAGAAGATGAAGACTATGTTCCCACATTAGATGAAGCAAAAAATTTATATCCTTATTTGCCTACAGCAGTAGTAGAAGTCATAGTTAATACCTGGAAAGAAACAGGAGAAATAAATATAGCTTTAGCACAAGCAAGAGCTACAGATGATTTTAAAGCTGCTTTCCCTGGCATAGCTAGAGAAGATGGTTCTCTTAGAATGACTGAAACTCAATACATTGAAACTGTAGATAGAATGCAAGATGCATTAAGAACATTTAACTTAAACCCTGATGTATTTTCTAAAGATATTACAGAAGCTATTTCAGGAGATGTAAGTGCAAAAGAGTTTGAAGAAAGATTATCAATAGGATACAATCAAGTATTTAATAATATTCCACAGGTACAAGAAGTATATAGAGAAAATTTTGGTATTAATTTATCTGATGAAGCTATATTTGGAATGTTCTTATCACCTGAATTATCAGAAGCTGTTTTACAAAATCAAGTTTTAGTATCACAGATAGCTGCAGAAGCTGAAGTAGCAGGTGTTGGTGTAGGTATTACAGCAGCACAAAGATTTGTTCAAGAAGGTGTTTCACAAGCAGAAGCAAGAAGATTGTTTACACAAACTGCACAAGTTGCTACAGGAATACAACAAAGAGCTGCTGCTTCAAATATGGGCATGGTAACAGAGGAACAAATTGCTAGAGGTTTAGGTGGGTTGAGTGTAGAAGATGTAAACATTATTAAAAGCATTGAAGCAAGAGGATTAGCAGAATCATCACCTGTATTAGGTGCAGCACAAACAAGAGGTGGAGAAGTAGTAGGTTTAGAAGAGGCTTAACTACTTGTTTAAACAACTTGCATTTGAAAACTATATGATATAATAGCCTTAGCTATTTTGTACTAAGGTCCGAAATAAAAACTAGACCTAGATTTTGTAATCGGTCTTGATGCCTACTGACAAGACCTGTCAAATAAAAACAGTAGAGTAAATAAAATGGGTGGAAACACTCAGAGGTAACTCATACACCTCTCGTAAAAAAAATGTGTGAAGCAAGGACAAAAGAATAATGACAGAAGAGCTTAATAACTCAGAAGAACAAGCTAAAGATAGTGATAAAAACTGGAAAGAGATGAGAGAAAAACTCGAATCTTACGAAGGTAAAATCGCAGAATTTGAAGCTAAAGAAAGAAAACAAGTATTTCAATCAGCAGGGTTAGATACCTCAACAGGTGTCGGCAAAGCAGTTGAGATGATGTACGAAGGTGATATGACTGTGGATGGAATCCAGGCATACGCATCAGAAGAGTTTGGAGTTGAATTTGGGCAACAAGACAGATTACAAGAAGCTGTGCAAAGTACAGAACAAAGTCAAGAACGCTTAAATAACATACAAGCAAACTCGGTTGTAGATACCTACGACACTGATGTAATTGGTCAGATTCGAGAAATAGAAAAATCAGGAAAAGTGCGTGATTCAATAGCTGCCAAGTTATCTGTCATAGAGGAAGCGAAGAAAAACTCTAAGTAGATTTCAGACCTTCTTCTAACAACAAATTAAACAATTAACTTATAGGAGAAGATAAAAATGGCAAATATATCGTTAACAAACAATACGATTTATGCACAAAACATTAATAACTTTGCTGGTGAATTGTTTAAAGTTGGTGGTCAAAGAACACCTTTACTCTCAGCAGTTGGAGGATTAAATGGCGGTAAGACATTAAACTCTACATTTTGGCAAGTCCAAGTAGAAGATAATGCAACCATTTCTTCAGAACCAACTAAAGGACAAGAGGGTTCATCACCTACAGAATATCTTGGAAGAGACAGAGCTGCATATACTTATGTAACACAAATCTTCCATAAAGGTGTACAAATGACCTACACAGCTTTAGCATCCACAGGTAATCAAAATCCTTTTGCTTTGTCAGCAGATATCGCTAATCAATCAGATGGCGATGGAACTGTTACAGCAGCAAACGAATTAGGATTATTTGGTGGTTCACCAATAAATGATGAATTTGCATTACAGCTTGAAAAAGCTATGGAAAAAGTGGCAAGAGAAGTTGAGTGGTTTGCATTCAATGGTTCTTTCTCTGATGGTGCTAACGCAACACCAGGTAATGGAACTAGAGAAATGTATGGTCTTGATGTGTGGATTTCACTAAACAAGAACGCTAACAACTCAGCAGCAGTTAACCCATTAGGTGGTAACTGTTTCTACAACGATGCTTCAGGAGATGGAACTGGTTCAGCACAAGTCATCTCTTTCGCAACTATATCAGGTGCGTTAAAGAGAATGTATGACAATCATGCACCAATGAAACAACCTGTATTATGCGTTACACCACAACAATTACTAGACCTTAACAATGAACTTGTTAAAGGAACAGTTGATATAGCAGGAGCAATCATTCCTAGAGATAGAAATGTTGCAGGAATTGACATTGATACAGTCATTACACCATTTGGTTCAATAGGACTAATGGTTATTGACCCTGAAATCATGCCAACAGGAACTGCTTTCATCTTAGACCTAGCTTATGTACAACCAGTATTCACCAATATCCCAGGATTTGGTACTGTGTTTGTTCGTGACCTAGACCAAGATGCCAACGCTAGAATTGGTAAAGCAATTTATATGGAGATGGGATTCGAATATGGTCCTCCTTCATACCATTGTAAAATTCAAGCAGTAGCTTAAATTAAGATTGAAGATTAGGGTGGAACTCCACCTCCACCCTTTTCTTCTGCTATAGTGAGGAAAGTATGAAAAGTAAAACAGCTTTAATAGATATTTCAGCAGATAATAATAACTCTTTAGGTGTAAAAACAGATGGAATGCTACTTTGTGGTATTCAATTTCCTGCAGCTATGACTGGTTCTAATGTCACATTTGATTTTTCAATGGACAATACCACATTCGTAGATGTAAAAGAAACAGATGGAACAGATGTAACTTACACAGTTTCAGTAGGAGATATGGTAAGAGTTGACCCTAGTGGTTGGGCTTTTGCTAGTAATGGCTACATAAGAGTAACATCTGATGGAAACGAAGCAGCAGATAGAAGTTTAACATTACACTTTAGACATAGTTAGGAGAACCAATGAGTAATATTGGTAATCTTGTAGATAGAACTTTTAGAGAATACCTAGAACCTATGGATGATGTTGTAAGTTACACAACATTAACAACTGGTATAAATGATTCAGTAACTTCTGTTGTATTTAATGGTGACTTATTGTCTGTAGAAGAAGAAGATGCTTTAGATGCAGGTTCAATAATTGAAATAGGTCAAGAGCTTATGATATGTACAGACCTAAATGCTGTAACAAATACAATTACAGTTACTAGAGGTGCTAGAGGTACTACTAAAATTGCACATACAGCAGGTGATTTAATTAAAATAGCACCTCCATTTCCTCGTAAAAATGTTTTTGATGCAGTATGTGACCAAATAAAAAACTTATTTCCTACAATTTTTGCAGTAGAAACACAATCAATAACAACAGGAACAGGATATACGCTTATAGGAAGTTATGATTCTCCTGGAACACATAATTATTTAGTATCAATACTTAGTGCAATATCACAATATACAGATTTTAGTTCAGGTTCAGACACTACTGGTGTTAACTTTTCACCTGTAACTTGTTCACTTGTTGAACTACCTAATCCTTTTACATACACAGACAGTGATGGAGTATCAAGAACTATTACATATAGCACTGGTCCTTCTACTGTACATGCAATTCAGTTTTCAGGAATATCATCAGGTCATACAGCACATGTAACATTTAAAAAGAAATTTATAGAACCTACTGCAGAAACAGATACATTAGCAACTATAGGTTTAGAAGAAGAATATGTTCCAATTATTATGGCAGGTGTAGCAGCACAAGTTATGGCAGGTAGAGACATACCTTCATCTACAGCAGATTATATAACAGACCAGTTATCAGTAACTAATTTTCCTGTGGGAAGTTCAAATAGTGTAAGAAACTCTTTATTACAGTATCAACAACTTCTTATAAATCAGGCAAGAAAATATTTAAGAGCCAAATATCCTGAAGCAGTATCAGTTGATGGAATGGTGTTTGGAATACAGGCATAATGCCTAGGGTAGCTACAACAACAAATATATCTAATGCAAAAAGATATGGATATGATGTAAGAATAGATAACATTCTCCTTCGTTCTGCTATTGGACCTGGTAGAGAAATGCAGATACAATCATCTGATGTTGAATCAGGTCAAGTAAATGTAAAACAAAATCCTGAAGATTTTACATCTAACCTAGGTCGTATTTATTCAAGAAATAATTTTTCAGGTGGTTCTAATTTAGATACTGCCCATAGAGCAAATGGTAAAGATAATGACATAACAAGGTTTTGGGATAGCCAAGGTGTTGATGTATTTCACACAGATTTAGGCAAAGGATATAATGTTTCATTACTTCATACAACAGAAAAAGAATTAACTTTATCATCTGCTGTAAATCACATGGCAGTTGTAGGCACTAAAATTTATGTTTCAGATGATGAAACTTTGTATGAATCTACAGATGGAGGAGAAAATTGGGGTACAGTATCTGAGGGTTTGACTGCAGGTTATCAAATAAAAGGATTAGCTGCACATGGAGATTTATTATATATAACAGCTAATAATGGTTCTGCAGGTGAAATAGAAACACTTACAAGTGGTGGAACATCTACACAAAAAATGTCTGCTGCTATTTATGATAAAATATTTTCAGTAAAAGGACTTCTACTTGTAACTATTGGAAATGCAATACATCAATATGATGGAAATACAACTGTAGGTTCTGCAATAGTTACACTTCCTTCAGGTCAAACATTTACTGATGTTGCAGATGCAGGTGCAGTTATTTTAGCAACAGCAACAGATGGAAGAATATATTCACTCAAAGATATATCAGGAACATTTACATTAAAAGGACAAACCGAAATAACAGGTGAACAACCAACTTGCATAGTTGAATCGCAGGGCATAATTTTTTATGGAACAAAAGAACTACAAACTGGTAGTAAAGTTATTGGAAGATTATATCGTGCAAATTTAAGAGTTGCAGATGATTTATATGTTTTATCAGAAAATCAATTAATTAAACAATGGGATGAAGATGGGATAGATAATTCACCTAATGCTTTGTTCACTACAAGAGATAGTGTATATATAGGTATAAAAGAATCAGCAAGTACAAGTTTTTTATGGAGATATTATTTACCTACAGCAGGAATAGCAAGATATTATAAAGCATCAGCAGGTGGTGTTGTTAGTAACATTGTAAGTGTCAACGAAAAGTTTTTGTTTACTGTAGCATCTGATGGAGTGTATCAACAAACATCTACATTTGAAAATGAAGGTTTTATAGTTTTATCTGCTGCAGACTTTTTTACTGCAGAAAGAAAACAATTTGTAGGTGCAGAAATATCTACATTTAATTTAGCAGACAAAACTTCTGTAGAATTATTTTTATCTACACAGTTTGAAGCATTAGATGATTCAAATCATTCAAGTTATGAATTGTCCTTAACACAAACAACAGGAACTGGTGATACTGAAATACAAACACAAAAAATATCAAGGTATATTGTAGGTAAAGTAGTTTTAAAATCAACAAATGGTGCTAATACACCACAATTAAAATCTGTTCAGATTCGTGCATTAGCAAGACCTGAGTTAGTAGTAGCACAAATACCTATAAATGTATCAGACAGAGTAGAAAGACCAGGAAGAAAACCATTAAAAGTAAAAGGTTTAGGAGATACTTTGTACAATACTCTTCGTGATAAAGAAGGTGATAGTGTTACTTTAGAAATATTTGACCCTTCAGAAATTATTAGAGGTGTTGTAGAAAGAATTAGTTATCCAATAAATTCTAATGTTGAAAGAGGAAGTGTAACGCAGTATGCTATAATTACTGTGCGTGGAACTAGACAACCAGTTGTTACTGATATAACAAGCACTGAATTGTTTGGTATACAAGCACTTGGATTAATAAGGTTTGGTGCATAGGAGATAAATGACAGCACAAGAAGTAACATTTAGTAATTTTTATGAAAGTACATTAGGTGCTATCTTAGCATCAGGTTCTACATCAATGACACTTAGTGCAGCACCTACAAGTAATGGAACATCAAATATAGCTGCACCCTATTATTTAGTTATAGACCCTGATAATGCAACCAATAGAGAAGTAGTTTTAGTTACATCAGCATCTGGAACTACAGTTTCTGCTATGACAAGAGATGTAGAAGGCAGACATTCATCTGACCCTACACATGTTTCAGGAACTACAGTTCGTATGGCAGTTGTCAAAGAAATGTTTGAAGATGTACATGACAGGATTGATACAGGTTTCATACTAGAAGATGGTGATGGAACAGAACAACAAATAGCAGCAGGAAAAGAAGTCAAGTTTGTAGAAGGTGCTGCAATAAATATTGACTGGACAGATGTTACAGATGGTACAGATGCAGACCCTTATGATATGACTTTTTCTGTAGATATTGCAGGTGCAACTGATGGTACTAGTGTTCAAATAGAAGGTGCTAGTGATAAAGTATTATTGCTTGATAATTCAGATAGCACAGTTAAAAAGGTAAATGTTGCACAATTACCTTTTGCAAGTATTGGTTTAGTAATAGCGTTGTCATAATGAGTATGTTAATGATGCTCAAAGAGGGCGGTAGTTTACTAATAGATACAATAGGTAATAAACCTATTGATGAAGATATAGACTTTTTACCTGAGGGTGGTAGTCTATCTACAAGTTTCAGAGTTGTATTTAATACATTATCTGTAACAAGTAGTACAAGTAGCACAAGTCGTGCTATAGTATTAGAAGTATAGAAATATATGATGGAGAAGATATAAATGGCAGAAACATTTAAAAATGCTTACTTAGATGTACCAAACTCTGAAGCAGATTTTTACACTTGCCCTGGTTCTACAACTGCAATCGTTCTTACATTAAGAATGACAAATGTTGATGGAACAAATGCTGCAACTGTAGATGCTAAAGTTTTAGATAGTGATGGTTCAACTAACTCTATGATTGCTTCAACAATTAATGTACCTGCAGATAGCACATTAGAACTTGCAGGTGCTTCAAAAATTGTTTTAGAAGCAGGAGATAAAGTCAGATTAACTGCAAGTGCAGCTAGTGATATAGAAGCATTTGCCAGTATTTTAGAAATTACATAACAGGAGTTTTGAATGGGAAGAACTAATGAATTTGGTTATCTCGGAGCAGGACCTGACCAAACCGCTTCAGGTAACACAGGTGTATTTAATTTTACAGAAGTAAATAACTTAGCAGATGATGGTGCATTTGCCACTGCAGGAAGCACTGACATTATTGAACTACTTGTAGTAGCAGGTGGTGGTGGTGCTTGTGGCTCTAACAGTAATGGTAGAGGTGGTGCAGGTGGTGGTGGTGCAGGTGGTTTTAGAAACAGCACTACACAAACAGTTACAAGAGGAACTAATGTCACTGTAACTATTGGTGCAGGTGGAGCAGGTGCAAGTGGTCATGGTAGTGATGGTGCTGAAAGTTCTTTTGGTTCATTTGAGAGTCATGGTGGTGGTGCTTCTAGGACTGCAACACAAGGAAACTCAGGTGGTTCAGGTGGCGGTGGAAGTAATGATGGTTCTAACAATGTAAATGGTGGCTCAGGTAACGAAGGAAGTTATTCACCTTCCGAAGGCTCAGGTGGCGGTCAAAGTCGTGGTGGCGGCGGCGGTGGCGGAGGTGGTGGTGGTGGCATCACTGGCACAGGTGGACATGGAGGTACTGACAACAATGGTCATGGTGGTGGTGGCGGTAAAGAAAATTTAATGACAGGTACATCACAATTTTATGCTGCAGGTGGTAATGGAAGCAGAGGAAACTCAGGAACAAATAATGCTAAAAGCAACTCTACAGATTTAACTACATCTTCTGCAGGAAGAGGAGATGGTGGTAATGGTGCTACCAATGGTGGACAAGCAGGAACTTCTGCAATAGCTAACTCAGGCTCAGGTGGTGGTGGAGGAGGTTATTCACACGCTGATGGTGGTTCAGGTGGTTCAGGAGTAATTTTATTTAAAGTAGCAAATACTAAAAAACCTTCCTCTACAACAGGTTCTCCTACAGAAATAGCTATAGGAGATAACACAGTATATAAATTTACTGGTGATGGGTCAGCACAGTTCTAATGGCACACTTCGCAAAACTAGATGAAAACAATGTAGTCTTATCAGTACATGTAGTAAACAATGATATAATTACAGATGAAAATGGAGATGAACAAGAAAGTTTAGGCATAGCATTTTTGCAAGGTTTACATGGAGATGATACAAATTGGGTACAAACTTCTTACAATGCAAATGTCAGAGGTTCTTATGCCTCAAAAGGTGGCACATATAACGCTGAAAAAGATAAATTTATAAGACCTGCAGATTATCCATCATGGACACTTGATGAAAATGATGTATGGCAACCACCAGTAGATTACCCTGCAGACTATGATGCAATCCCTGCCTTAAAAGGTTATATATGGAATGAAGATACAACATCTTGGGATACAGCATGGGAAGCAACAGAAGCATATCCAACAGATGGTAAGAGTTATAGTTGGATTGATGGAGCTTGGGTAGAAGACTCAGAATAATTTATATAAAGGTGGAACATGGCATTTATACTTACACACTATGAAAGTAATGTAAAAACATTTGTTACAACTGTTGAGATACCTTTTCAATGGCAAGTAGATTTAAAACCAAATCAAAATAGAAACCTATCTATTGCTTTAAGAACTATATACAATGGTCTTAATATAACAACTAATCAAAGTACATTACCAAGATTATTAGTGTTAGGAGATTTGCTATAGAACTTAACATATATCCAATTAAAAAAGAATTTGAAATACTGTTAGATGCTTATCCACCAGTATCAGCAAATAAATTTTTACCTCAATGGTACAAAGATAGAAAACCTAGCTATGTTACTTTAGATGATGTCATTTTAAATCCCTTAGTACAAAAACATGCTAAACAATGTCCTGCAATACAAGATTATTTAGTAGATGGTGTAGTAATTCCTGCATGGACTGATATGCAAATTGTAGTAAATCAAAATGGTGTAGTTGAGTGGTATGTTAGTGCAGGACACAGCGTTGCTTTTAATGAACAATTCTTAGACAATCAAGACCAAAGACAATTAACTGGTATGGGATTATGGGATATTGAGCAAGTAGGAGTATTAAAACTTAGTTCTCCATATATGTTTGTAACACCTAAGGGTTATGGCACACATTTTTATGACCCTTTTTATCATCATAGAAACAACATTAGATTGCTACCTGGAAGAGTAGAAACAGATATATGGCACGAGGTTAATTTTCCATTCGAGTTTAATAATGTAGATGTACCAAAAGAAAGTAAATTAGTTGCTGTAAAAGCAGGAGAACCATTAGTTGTAGCATCTGTATATAAAAAATCTGATAAGACAAAACTATATGTACATGATTATTCTGAAGAAAAACATAACATACATGACAGAAACAATGCTATAAGTAATACTGTCAGTGGTCATTGGCGTAGAACAAAGAAGATATTAGATGAAGAAGAATAAAATAAAATTTGCTATGTTTTCTGACATGGTTTATTACAACAAAGACTTACACCCAAAACCTATGAGAGAGTATATTCCTGAGTGGTACAAAAACATTCCTAATTATGATTATCCTAAAAATAAAACTGTACAAACTTGTCCATCATTTTTAGATATATTTAAAGAAGGTTATGTAATTACCACACCTGTTGATGTAGTTATTGAAGTAAAAGAAGATGGTTCATATACATGGGAAACTAACAGAATTTATGATATTGATTCGGCACACAACACAGGAGGAGCAGAATTTATACAAGGACATGCTGACATGCAAATGTCACAACACTTACCTTCAAGTGCAGGTATAGTAAAAATATTAAAGATGCAATTTCCTATGTATATTATGACACCTCCTGGTTATTCATGTAGGCAGATACCTATGACTTATTTGTTTGATAAAAATGAAGATTGGGAAAGTTTGTATGGTGTAATAAAGACTGATATTATAAATGAACTTAATATACAAATAGCAATTAAAGAATACAATAAAAAAATATTGATACCACAACATACACCTTTGTGTGTTTATGTACCTTTTGAAAGAACTGATGAACTTGAACTAGAAGTTACTAAATATACAGAAGATGAAGAAGCAAAAAAATATTTTAATAAAAATTATTTAACTATACATGGAACATTTAAGATCGGTTATCTTAGAAATTTTCGGAAGGCATGATATAATCCTACGATGGATTATTTTGTTGGATTTGTTTTTGGATTTATTTGTAAAGAAGTATGGACTTTATTAAGATACTTAAGCACATCAGAAACAATTATATTAGATAATAACTTTGATGAAGAATGGGATTGGATTAGCAGACCTGAGGACCTACCATAAATGACAAACAACAATGGTTTTACACAGAAAGAAATGTTGCAGATGGTTCTTGAAAAACTAGAAGAAGTAGATAATAAATTAGAAAATAAATTAGATAAGACTGAGTTTTATACAGTTCTTGGACTGTTAGTCGCAATAGGTGGAGTTGTTGCAGCGATTGTAATGTAATGCTGCGAGTTCTATTCGCAGTTTTCTTACTGCTACCATTACCTTTATATGCTAATGAAAATAATACAGATACTTCAGGTACTACTACCACTACTACTACTAGCACTACTACTACGACTATCCCAGGAGAAACCGAAGAAGTAGAAACCTTTGATGGTCCACCTCCAACAACTACAACAACAACTATTCCTGAAGAAACTACAACTACAACGACTACTTCAACTACTACCACCACTACTACTTCTACAACTACAACAACAACTATTCCTGAATGGGAACAGGCTACAGATATAGTATTACCTGAAGATGAATTAGATATAGATGGTGATGAAGTAGAAAATAATATTGTAATAGATAATACTTGGACAGGTAAGTATGGTTGTACAGATTTTTGTATGAACCTTGAATATCAACAACATGGTGGAGATGGTTCTAATTATTCTTTTGATTTACCTGACACAATAACAGTAGATGAAGAAGAACTTGACATAGAAATATACGAAGTAGGTTTTATTGTAGGTGCAGTAAACAATCAAGGTAGTGTAACTTATACGCATACAGATGAAACAACTGAAACCAATACTATACAAGCACAACAATATGTATCAGATGAAACTATGTTTGAAGAAATTATCTACAACATATACGATACATTAGATACCTTTATAGATTCCTTTACTATATTTTTAAATGACTGGTCATTGTTAGATGATATATCTTTTAAGTACATTATGCCTACTACAACAACTACTACAACTACTACTACAACTACTTTGCCACCACCACCACCTGTTGTTTATGAGCCACCTCCACCACCTGAGCCTGAAGTATTTGTTGTTGTATTAGATAATGGCGAAGAAGCTGAGTATGAAGAACACGAATTAGAAGATGGTACAGTAGAGCGTGACAATGAAAGACAAAAGAATCTTGATTTGTATGGTGTAGAATTAACTGATGAACAAGTTGAAAGAGGAGACTTAGAATTATATGACATCGAAATTATTGAAGAAGACCTGGAAGAAATCGGAGAAGAGTTTTACGATGATGATTTTATATATGATGATGTGGAAGACGAGTATGAAGATGAAGAATTTATTGAGCTTACTGAAGAAGAAGTACTTGAACTTGAAAAACAAATGGAACTTGAAGTTGAGTTACTTGAACGCGAAGAAGAGTTTGAGGTATACGAGTTTGAAACTAAAGAGGAAGCAGAAGAGTTTCTTGAAGCAATACTTGAAGTTGAGGAATACCTAGAAGAACTAGAAGAGATAGAGATAATAGAAGTTGAGTTTATAGATATACCTGAAGATTTTATTATTATTATAGAAGAAGAAGTAGAAGAGGAAATAATAGAAGATGAGTTGGACAAAGAGATACTACGAGATGACATTGATACAGAAGATACAATTCAAGCAGAGGAAATTTTGGATGAGTCAATACAAGAAATTGAAGAGGAAGATACAGAAAGAGGATTCTTTAAAACAGAAGAAGTTATAGAGCTTACTGAAGAAGAACTAGAAGAAGAAGTTGCAGAGATAGAGGAAGCTATAGAAGAGATTATCGTAGTAGATATTCCTGAAGTAACAGAAGAAGAACTAGAAGAATATACAGAGGAGGAGCTGGTTGAGTATGAAGAAGCAAAAGAAGAAGCTATACAAGAGTTTGTACAAGAACTTGAAACCGAAGAAGTAATAGAAGTTATTGAGGAAGTCAATGACATAGGTGTACAAAACCTAGAACAAGTATCAGTAGAGGTACAAGAGATAGTCCAGGCAGTAGTTGAAGAAGCTATTGAAGAGATAGAAGAACTTACAGAAGAGCAAGTAGAAGTTGTTGCTGAAGTATTACAAGTAGAAACAGAAGATGTTGAGATAATAGCTGAAGCTGTCAAAGAAGATGAAGTCGTAGCTGAAGCAGTAGAAGAATATGTAGAGAGAGCTGTAGAGAATGCAGATGTAGAGAATTATACTCTTGCTGATGTTGTTACTGAGGTACAGTACGAATCATTTATAGAAAATCCTATAGAAACATTTGTAGATTTAGATTTTGAAGGAGTAACAATAAGTAACATAGGAGATGATATGACACAAGACCAAAAAGAAAAAGCACAAGAGGTGGTAGTGCCAGTTATTCTGACTAGAATAGCAAGTATGGCAGCTTTCGTATTTAGGAGAAGTCTATGATTAACAAGTTATGGAACTGGTTAGTAGAAGCAATTAAAGAAACATTAAACCTTAGTTGGACTTTGGTTGGTTTAGTTATTGCAACACTAACACTCACTGGTTCTGCACAACAAGTTACAGGACTTGCAACAGTAATTACATTAGCTGTATGGTTATTAACAATCGGATTTAGGAAAGGAGAGTAGCATGGATAATTGTTGCGGTGGTGGATGTTGTGGCGGCAGATAAATGCTACACTTATACTAATGAAGATGGAACGCATATATCAATATGCGATTGCAAATATGGAGGTATAGGTGAAACTAACTGTAGTTAGACATCAGTTCGGAACTGATGCGACCAATGGTTTACTGTTTATTAATGGCATATTTGAGTGCTATACAGTTGAGGACCAGTATCAAGCAGTGAAAGTAATGCATGAAACATGCATTCCTGAAGGTACATACGATATAAAATTTAGAAAAACTGGTGGATTCCACGAAAGATATGATAAAAGATATAAAAACGCACACTATGGAATGTTACATTTACAAGATGTTCCTAACTTTACCTATATCTTAATTCACGCAGGGAATAGCTCGGATGATTCATCAGGTTGTTTATTGACAACTACAACTCAAACTGATTTAGACAGTGCAAAAGCAGGTTTTGGTGGTCAAAGCCAACTAGCATACAAGCGTATGTATGACAAAGTAGCAAAGGTTTTACTACAAAATAAACCAGTAGAGATAGAAATTACAACTATAGACAACTTGTTTAAACAAGGTGGTGAAGATACAGTTTCAGCTAGTACAGTTTATGAAAAACTACAAGAAATAAATGGAAATGTTCTTACTATGAAATCAAAACTTAGTGGGAAGGTAATACAATAATGTTTGAAAAGGTAAAACGAAAAAGAAATTCTGATGGGACATTCAAGAAGGATGTGGGGTGGACTCCTTGGAACGAAGCATGGAGTTATAAAATGAGTGAAGACTTAAAAGACATGCTAGAACGAACTGCATGGACATTTGTTGAAGCATTTATTGGTGCTTTAACAGTTGCCCCATTAGTTGGTGTAGAAGCTGAAACACTTCAGTTAGCTGCATTAGCTGGTGGTGGTGCTGCACTTGCAGTTATCAAAACATACGCTAAAAAACAAATTAGCGGTGGTTCTAGCGCTCAAAAAGTATCTAAGTAAATACACTACTTTTGCAACATCTACTGTAAAATAGGTGTTGACAAGAGGAAGGAGGCATTGTGCCTAAGAAGAAACCAATTCCTGCAGAGAATAGTAATAACTTTTTTAAAGCAGGTTGGAAACCTACTATGGATTTTGACCATACCACAGGTACAGGTGAGATAACACATGTAGGAACAGACCCCAACTACGCATCTAAAACAGATGAAATATTAAAAGAGTGGGGATTTGACCCTAAGTTATATGAAATAGATGGAATCCTTAAGGTTTCTTCTTGGAACACACAGTTAAAAGGTGGTATCGTTGAAACTTTCTTTGCATTCAAAGGAAGTGTACGCAGGAAATCAGCAAACAGAGATAAATATTATAAGTCCTTGTTTAAACAAGCGGCAAAGAAGCCGCCATTAAAGGACCATGGATTATTCAAAGGCGATACAGCCTTTTTCTTTTTTTTAAGCGACTGGCAGTTAGGCAAGGATGATTATGGAGTCGAGAATACAATAAAAAGATTTGATGTTGCACTACAAGATGGTGTGCAATTACTTAAGAACCACAGAAAAACTGGGTTTAAAATAGATGAGATTTACTTAATAGGAATGGGTGACCTCACAGAAAACTGTACAAAATTTTTCTACGATAGTCAGAGCTTCAATGTTTCTCTCAATCTTTTGGAACAATATAGCCTTGCTAGAGCTATGATTTTTAAAGCAGTAGAGACATTCTTACCTCACGCAGATAAAATTATTTTGTCAGGTGTGCCAGGAAACCATGGAGAAATGACTAGAAGTTCTAAAGGTCAGGTGCTTACAAGTCGTTTAGACAACTCAGATACAATGCATTTACAAATAATGGATGAGATTTTTCAAGCTAATCCTGATAGATATAAGAAAGTAAAGGTAATTATTCCTGAATCTTACCACTTAACATTAGAAGTTAAGGGTCAAACTATGGCATTTACTCATGGTCACATGACAAGTGGTTCAGGTAATGCAGAAAATAAAATAGAACAATGGTGGAAAGGTCAGATGTATGGATGGTTACCAGTTGGTCAGGCTTCTATATTAGTAACTGCGCATTATCATCATTTTCGTGCTAAAACTCAAGGAGACAGGCACTGGTTTCAATGCCCATCTCTTGATAAAAGTATTGATTTTACAGAAAGAACTGGATTATGGTCACATCCTGGTGTATTGACACTCCTGGTAAATGACCGAGGACCAAGTTATCCAGTCATTGTTTAAACAGAGGGCAAAACCCTATATAACTTAGCCTTTCCATCTACATCCTTCTCAGGATAGTATCCTTCTTCTGTTCTTGGGTCTATCCATAAATCATGTATCTTCTCAGCATGAAACCATTTAGGTTCAGCATAAGGATTCTTAAAATAAAATAAACCAACTTTAACTTTGTCGTATCTTCTTGCTTTATAATGCATTTCCATTAGTTTCTGATAATCTGATTCTTTTAGTTTCAGTGTTCCTTTTACTTCAACTAAATAAATAAAACCATTTTTAACAACTGCATAATCAGGTATAAGTAATACCTTTGTTACATACCAAAACAAATCTAGTTTGTTTTCTTTTGGGTCTGTTCCAATCTTTAACCAGTCTTTAAACTCAACAAGGTTTGCAGCTTTTAAATAATTTTGCATAGCTTCATCAGCCATATCAGGAACTGATTGTCTGTCACCATAACTATCTGTGTATTTCAAAACATATCTCCTTATTAAAAAGGTATCTCCTTTTGGATACCTCCTTGTTTTTTCTTTTGCAGTAAAGCATTACAAGTTCTCCAATCCCATTTGTGTGGGTTAAAATCATCTTGCAACTTATACCTTTGACCACAATAAAGATTTCCCTCACTGTCTGAATACATTATCTTGTCTTTGTTTTTACAAAGATAAGATGCTTTACATTTAGTATCAGGTTCAGGCGGTATATCAAAATTGTGGTTAGGGTATCTTTTTTTTAACTTGTTTTTAAGTTTCTCAACATTAAAAATTTGACCTGCTCTTTCCAGGTCCTCCACTACGAACCATCTTTAAGTGACCAGGATTCTGTATCTATCCAGTCAAATATATTTCCCTTAGTTATTTTGCTATCAGCCAATGCTTGTTTAGCTTTTTTAACTAAATCTAAATCACCATTGTCAGTTGACTTAGAAACAGCTCTGTTAAATGTTTCCATTTGCTTATCTGAAGGTGGTTGTTGTTCCCAAGCACCTCCTTGTATGTCTGCCACTTGTTCCTCCTTTACTGTAGAACCTATAACTACATCAACAATATCTTCATCCTCTAATACAACTTCAACTGCATTAAGAAACTTATTCATATCATCGTTAGTCCAGTTGCTTACATCTTCTGCAACTTCTGTATTGTCTGTTAGGTTCTTATATACTTGTGCTTTTATCTCTTGCATTTTGTCTTCATTAGGAATCATTTCTTTAAGAATTAAATTCAACTGGTCTGCTACAGAACTTTTTGTAGCACCAATATCTTCTGCGAATTTCTCTGCACTGTCATTTAATGTCTTTGCTTCTTCCTTAGTCTTTGCTTTACTCTCTACTTTTTTTTTGGGTGCGGCTTTTTTAACTGGTGAATCATCGACATAAAAGTCATCTGTTCCACTCCATAGCTCAACACCTAAACCAAATCTCATACAAGCTCTCTTGAAAGCATCTGATTCAGCAAGTTTTAAACACTCACCTTTAGTAGCTCTTTGTAATGCACTGTTCTCTACATCACCAGCACCTTGGAATGTTCCAAGTCCTTCAACTTGAATAGTTCCTATGCCACCGATAACTTGTCCATCTATGATTGTCGGCTCAAATCTCCAGGAGTATTTAACTTTTGAATCTCTGAGTCTCTCAACATAAACTGCATGATTTACAAATTTCCCAAACTTACCTTTGGGTGGGTCTTGCACTACATTTTTTGGGAATGGCGCAAGTAATTGTTCCCTTTGTTTTTCTTCCATGTGTTACCTACTTTCTATTATTTTGTATACCCTTTGTCTGCTCAACTCTAAAGCATCACTAATCTCTATGATTGAATGCCCCTTGTTTAAACAAGCAAGGATAGTATTCTTTCTTATTAGTTTTAGTCTGTCCATATTTTCGTTAGCACTTGTTAGTTGTGTGTTAATAAGTTTGAGTTCGCTTAAGCTCATCTTTGCTTAACCTCCATTCTCTATACATTATTAATAGTCCATCAACAAGTACATACATTAGTATTCCGAACATGAACATGATTATTAATCCTTGTACACTAAACATTTTCCTCCTCTTTTTTCTTTTTAAATAAAGATATTGTCCAAGACAACGCATACTCCATATCTGATAATGCAGGAGAATGAACATTGCTTCTTGTGTATCTAAAATTAATAGACCTACCTTTACCTATTTTCATGTTCCTCCTTTATTTCTAAAACTTTATGTCCTGATATTTGGTCAATGTAACCTTTCCAAAAGTTAATTGCCCAGTTCACATTTCTAAATGAGTATGAATCTTTTTGTGTAAATTCAACTTTGATATTTAGAATGTGCTTATTGCTCTTCGGCTTTGGCATCATCACTTACTCTTTCTTCATTAGCTTGTTGCATATTAAAATTAAAATCCACAACGAACTGTTCAATTAGATTGTCTACCTTTGCTATATTGTGTTTGTTTAGTTTAATACTTGTCTGTGACACTTCTTGCCCACCACAAGCATTAGCTAAATTAATTGCCCACTTCTTTAGCTCTTTAGTTTCGCTAAATATGTTTGGCTTACTCATCTGCTATCACAAAATTTACATCAACATTATCATCGATGATTTGTACCTTTGTATTGAACCCAGCACCACTCACTGTGAAGTGTTGCAATATAGATGCTTGTGATAGGTCGCTAGTCTGTTTCTTGACTGCACCATCTATATTGTTTGCCATTGTCCATAAGATACCTTTGGCTCTATTATTTTTGTAGTCGTACTTTCTACAAATGGATATTATATCCATGATTCCTCCCTTATATCTATTGGTTACTTGTCTGCTGTGTGTAACTCTTCAATCTTTACGATAAAGAAGTTACTTCCAGTATCCTTAATCTCTCTCTTCTTTGCTGAGGCTTCTGAATAAGTTTCAAATTCCCATCTCATAACACTCGCATCGAAAATCGAAAGACTCGTTACTAAGTATTTCATACCACCATGTTAATAGTTATTTAAAATTAAACAAGTAATTACATAAGTTTTTACTGCTTGTTTAAACAACTACCCCTTTCATCCATACCTTTTCTTACCACCATTGGCTACACCATCATCAGTAGGTCGTTTCAATCCACGATACTTCCCACCTTTTTTAGATTTCATAGCTCTTCTCATAGCTCTATTCACTTTTACCATCCCAATAGGATTTCTTACCCTCAATGTCTTCTCTGTAAAACTTCTTGTATTCATACCTAAGAATAATTTTACGATTGAAAATCTTGAACAAGGTAAAGTGTTTGTGTCCCCACTCTGTTGTTCTAGGCATAGTCATCACCTTCATCTTTCTCAAAGAATTTTTTCATCAATTCTCGTGACAATAATTCTTTTCTTTCTTTATCCATTCTTTCCCTGAGTCGTTCTCTTTCAACTCTGTATTCACTGTATGTAACAAAGACTAAAGAGATTGTTAGTCCCAATACAAGTCCCATTACAAATAGCGTTATTTCATCCATAGTTTTACCTCCTTGTTTAAACAAGCACCAAGATATGAAGTAGTCAACTTAAGTTAAATAGCTAATCGTAATTAGTTTCCTAATCGGATGACATTGTTATATCGAGTCGAAGTTTGAGGGATGTATCAACATGATATTGTTGTAAGTTGTTTCTAGCTAGTCATCTCTTACTCCTCACAAGTGAGAAAGCATGTGCAAACTCTTCATATCGAATATAACTTTAGTCATCTAACCTGTCATTGACTACCTCATACCTTGGTAGCTCTCGGTTAAGTAGTACTATTGTGTTTCAAGTTCCCTTTGCAAGGGCTAATACCTAGAATTATTTTAATATACTAAGAACCAGCGTAACCATTCTAGGATAGTCGGTGAGTACACACTCATGCTGTTCTTAGCCTCTCATCAACATCACTCAATTACTTCAAGTTGTAACCTCGCTAAGAAAACCTCATAATGCTTGAACATTAATAGTTTTCCCATAGTTATCTACTTAACCGACAACTACCTGTTTAAACAAGGGATGGTGCGAGGCATCACACCATCCAATGTCTTTCCTGCTGGGATAAATTATGCTTTTGCGAACCTGCTTGTTCTACTGAACTTTGCACCTTCACACTCCTGGGATATTACAAAGGAGTCCCATTCCTTTGTAGCTTTGTCCCCATCAACACTTCCGATTTCTTTTGCCTTAGCCATAGCTTTGGTTAAGCTATCGAATGCGCTTGGATGAATAAGAACTTTCCTGTCCTCATCACCATCAAGGTTTACCTCAAGCCATACACTAAAGTTATTTAATGTATAGGTTGCACCTTTTTTTATTTCATCTAGTTGTGGCATACTGCCTCCTTACTATCTTAGTAATTTACCTTGTTGTAATTACCATAATGCTACCTGTTTAAACAAGTAGCACTAGCTAACTACAATTCTTTTATAGTGACATCATCTTTTGCATCAGTTACCAATACAATATCTTTGCCATCATAATCAATTATGTTTATGTGACTCTCATACTTTCTTATGGTTTCCAATACATCTGATAAAGCATCATCTGTAGCGTTTGTATCATGGGCAACAAGTAAAGTAATTTTTTCTACTTTACAATACCTTTCATAATCGCTCATTTCTTTGCCTCCTCAATTAGTTTTTTCCAATAGTCATCTGATTCAGTATCAATGAACCAGTTACCATTCTTTACGAACTCTTCGTACTCTTCTTCACTTTCGAATGCACCATACATTCATGCCTCC
>JACLAC010017623.1_pt1 | contig 29977 bp, 34 predicted proteins | sample 8027881 | NCBI WGS metagenome assembly JACLAC01 (sample SAMN15725517, study PRJNA655200) | protist metagenome | isolation source: fluorescence activated cell sorting (FACS) single amplified genomes of... | place: Spain: Blaines Bay Microbial Observatory, Mediterranean Sea | collected 2016-01-19 | reverse complement strand
TCAACAATCTGAACTAGACAAAATTTAAATCTGTTTGGTACCAATTAGCCTAATAATGTTGGAAATCAATTATCTCGAACAGTCGCAGCAGTTGTAAATTTTGCACTGGCAGCGCATCGAAACCCAACATCCATCCATGTACTCTGCGGTGAAGCGTCACGTCGCATTCCAGAGCGCAAGTATTCAGGTGGACTAAGACGTGATCCACCTCTCATCACTCTATATTCTCCTTCTAATGGTCCAGTAGGATCAACCAGATCTTCTGGGTTGTAAGGACCAAATTTGTCATAAACCCACTCCCAAACGTTACCATGCATATCAAAAACGCCTAAATCATTGGGCTTTCGGTCAGCAACCACACGCTGCATGGTTGCTGAATTCTGACCATACCAAGCATATTCGGTTAGGAATACAGGATCATTCCCATAACCGTAGGGTTGATGCTGCTTATCATCCCTCGCAGCTCGTTCCCATTCTGCTTCTGATGGTAATCGCTTGCCCAATGCCCCACAATAGTATCTTGCTGCATACCAAGACACATAAATCACTGGATGACTACCGACATTATATTCCACAATCAGATCATCTTTCCAGGTTTTCAGATAGCTTCCATCATGTAGTTTTGGTGACAGGGAACTACGTCGCAAAAATGGATTCTGCATAACGAATTTCAGATAGTCCGAATTGCTCACTTCACAACGATCCAGCCAGTAGCCAGTCAAAGTAATTTCTCGAGCAGGTTGTTCCGCAACATCTCCATCTGAACTGCCCATTCTGAAAGTGCCCCCTGGGATGAAGACCATGCCAGATTTCTTTTCACCATGTGGTGAAGCGCCTACCGCTTTGCAGGCTTGCCCCGCATAACTCCACACTGGTGCAGTCGTAATCTCATCTGGATAGAGCTTTCTTTCCAAGCGCATTAAAGCCGCGTGATATGCGTCCAAAACTTCTTTTTTACCCTTCGTGATTCTACGAAGCATCTCCCGCTCATTGTTTGCGCAGCGGTAGTCATCTTTTAGGCAATTCAATTTTTGATGGATCCAAACACGGAAAGTATCTCGAGCTTTACGGGTCTCAATTTCTCTAAGTAGGATAGGTTCCACCGTCGAATAAACTAAGTTGAAAACACTGACATTTGCCAGTTGATCCTTAGCTAAATCGATGATGAAATCGTACTTCTGGCAGAACTCCTGCTTCTCTGCAGGAATCTGAGTACCAAAATTGCGACGGCGGTTACATTCCATCGTCTCTCGACGTTGGCTGATACCTAGTTCTTCCTGCAAAACCCGGAAACGCATGTCATAAAGTGCATGTTGTAAAGGATAGCGCTCACCCTGCATCACGTATGTAGCAAAAGTCTTGACTGCTTCCTCCTGAAAGCGTTCCACGTATTGCCGAAAAATTTGGGTAGAAGCCCAAACCAGAGTCACTCCGATCATGCAAGTAACGGCAGTCAGCAACCACTTATATTTCATCTGGATTGTCCGCAGAAAGATTTACGAAAATTGAGTCGTCAAATTCAAGCAAGCGATATTCCACCTTTTCATGATTTCAAAATGACGACTTTTTGGAAGCTGACTTATCGTTTCATTCTACAGCCTATACTAATGCAGTTTGTTCAGCACCAGGCAAAGAACAAGCCTAACCTAGAAGAGGCTCTCAAGGGAAGAAATGGCATCTGGGAGAGAATGGATGAAGCTCTTCAGAATCGTGACTGGAACTTACCACTGCTCTGGTTGCATACGGCTAGTGCTGGTGAAATCCTTCAAGCCGAGCCCATCATTAGGCAATTCGAGAAGGAAAATGTACAACTCGCGCTGAGTTATTCCTCAGTCAATGCTAAACGTTGGCTAGAAAGTGGCTCTACCAAATTACCGGATTCTGTAATTTGGAAAGATTATTTACCAATTGACAGTCATTTAAATGCTTTACAAATTCTAGCTAAACTTCAGCCGGATGCACTAGTCTATGTTAGTTACGATCTTTGGCCAAATTTAGTATGGGAAGCACGGCGTAGAGGCGTACCACAGTTTTTGGTTTCTGCTTTGGTCCATCAGGGTTCTTGGCGCCATAGCAACTTGGTTGGTAGAAGTCTCTTTTGCACTATTTATAAAGCGATGCAGGAAATAGCAGCAATTTCTGCAGGAGATGCCCAACGCATTTCAGAGAGCTATTCAAAGTCAACAATCAAAGTCGTTGGGGATACTCGAGTTGATAGTGTGCTTTCTCGTCGAAATAGTTTGAATGCACCCGATCTCCCTGAAACTTGGAGTAAAGCAAATATTCTAATCGGAGGCAGCATCTGGCCAGCTGATTTGGCTTGTTTGCGTGCTGTCCTGCTGGATGCTCTAGAAGAGTTGTCAGAATTACGTATTATTCTTGTGCCTCACGAGCCAACTGGTGAACACATTTCAGAGATTCAAGAAATTTTTTCAAGGTACCCAATTCATCTTTGGAGTCAGTGCCAAGAGGAGAAATTTGCAAAAGCTCGTGTATTGATTGTTGATGCAATTGGAATTCTATCAAGCCTTTATGCTAAGGCAAATGTAGCTTTCGTGGGTGGGGCCTTCACTACTGGAGTCCATAACATAATGGAACCAGCCGCGTTCGGATTACCAACATTTTTTGGACCGCACTTTCGCAATTATGCGACAGCAATTCGGTTAGTTGAAGATAAACTAGCTTACAGTGTAGGAAATACTAATGAACTTCGCTCATTAATCATGCCGCTACTGAAAGACCCTATCAAAGCAAAAGAACTTGGTTTACAAGCCCGAAATTTACTCGAGAAGGAAGCTGGAGCTGCCCAGAAATGTGCAGAGTTGGTGAGGCCGTTTCTACTGAACTCAAAGACTCCATGAAGAATTTTTACTATAGTGCCATGGTATTTTTGGTTGCCTGTAGCGCTAGTTTTCCATCAGAACCACTTTTGACGAGATGCGAGCGGGAGTCTCGCTGGAGTGCTCTGCCTCTTTATCAAACCTTCGAAATTCAATGTGAGCCCCTTCCTCAAGAAATGATCGAAACCCCACGACAAATCAGGCAATACTATTTAAGTTGTCCAAATCATCCAAACTACTGCTATCGCAAAGCCGAATTGATTTGTGGGTCAAACTACAACCTGCTTAGAACAGCTTCTTTTGCTAATCCAGGTGAGTTGATCGTGGAATGCAATTAAAACCAATGCGATTGTTCACACCAGCCAAGATCAACACTATTTTGCGAATTCTAAGCAAACGTGATGATGGATTCCATGAAATCTTCACCCACATGGTTCCAATTAGTTTTTTTGACGTATTGACTCTGCAAGAGAATTCAATGAAGCACTTCAGTTTTCGCTGCAATCTTCGAGAACTTGAAGGGCCCAACAATTTAGTCTGGAGAGCACTAAAGCTGTTTGAAGAAGCTTCAGGACGGACAGTACGCCTCATCATTCACCTGCAAAAAAGAATTCCAACCGGTGGAGGACTTGGTGGTGGTAGTGGCAATGCTGCAGCTACATTGCTTGCACTAAACCGCTGGTATGATGAACCTCTCTCTGTCAAAGAGTTGCAGAAACTTGGTGAGCAATTAGGTTCGGATGTCCCATTTTTTTTGAATCCAAGACCAACCTTGGCAACCGGTCGTGGAAACATTTTAAAAACTCTCCAAAACTATCCTTTGGGGGAGATTCTTCTCGTTACTCCAACGTTTAACATAAACACAGCGAAAGCCTACGTGATGTGCAAACCAAGAATGCATACTCATAGCATTCAACCAACTACTCTCACAATGCTAGCTTCAGAAATCGAAAATCAGTTTCACGAATCACTTTTTTCAAGCTATCCAGAATTGAACAAGATTTGTCAATTACTTTTGGAATTTGGTGCCTTAGCTGCTGCTGTATCAGGTAGTGGTTCCACTGTGTTTGGACTGTTTGATGACTATCAAGAGCGAAATTTTGCAATGATCAAACTCCAAGAATTAACAGACTACACTTCAATTCCATGTAAAATGTTAAGTTCTCATAATTATTTCTCTTCACAAAATTAGATTTTAATGAAAATCGTACTCCGATATTTGGAACTGATCAGGTCATAGATGGTGTGGTTGGTGCATCAGGTCAGACTATCTCAGTCCTCGGGATAAATTTATTTGGAATCAGTTATTTACTATCTTTTTATTCCAAGTACTCTCCTAACAACAAAATATTCAATTGTAACGTTAGTTACAAAGCACGCCAACACTCCATAGAATGGATTCTAAACCGGAGAAAACTTATGGTATCAGTTCTCAAGCTTACTACCGAAAAATTAAATCTTAATTCAATAATCCAATTAATTGTCAGCATCCTTATTATCTGTATGATGTTAGCTTCTTGCAGTTCTGTAAGGAAAAGCCCAAGAAACAATCTTCCCTACAGTTCAAAGCCCTATGAACCTAAGTCATATGGTATCAAGGACAAAAATCCCCAGCTGTGGAATCTGAGTAATGCTCGCGTTAATTCATACGTCCAGCGCTACAGCAAAACTAAGACGGTGGAAACCTGCTTGCAGCGGTCACGACAAAATGGGTACTTGAAATACATCCATCGGATTTTTTATGATCGCCGGTTGCCTCCAGAATTAGCTCACCTTCCAATGGTCGAATCATGTTTTGATGCAAAAGCCAAATCCAGAACTGGTGCATTAGGAATGTGGCAATTTAATGATATCACTGCCGAGGAATTTAATTTGGATCAGGGTATCTTGGTTGATGACCGGTATGATTGGAAAAAATCTACCCGGGCAGCAGCCGAATATTTTGATCGTCTTGGAAAGCGTTTCGATTACGACTGGGCTCTGGCCCTCGCAGCTTACAATGGTGGACCAAACTACCTTGCCAAGACAATGAAGCAGCAGGGTAAAAATGATTATTGGGACCTTAAACTTCGTGAAGAACCAAAAAATTATGTTCCCAAGTTCCTCGCCATGCTGCAGGTCGCCAAAGATAAGCACCCCTCCTTATACTATCAAGGTGCGCCAAAGTTCTGGATTGTAGCTGCAAACTGAGTCCTTTAACATTCCTAAGCTTAGTTTATGAACAACCGCTACGTATACTCCCTTTACTGGCAGACTGCATGCACCTTGCATTTGCGGAAAAAATCCCATTTTTTCGTAGATTCCTCTGTAATTGCGCACTCATCACTCTGCAGGAGTTAGGATATGGCTGAAGAAGGCGGCGGCAAGAATAAATTAGTTCTGATCATTGTAGCAGTCGTTCTGCTGATTGTGATCGGCGCTGTAGCCTTTTTCCTGCTCTCTGGTGGGGAAGAGGAAGAGGGAGAAATTCCAGAAGAAGAGTTACCAGTAACGGAGACTGTCGAGCCTCTGGAAGTTCCGCTCTTTCTACCTTTGGAAAGTTACGTTGTGAATCTAAAAGACGGAAGACGCTACTTGAAGGCAACAATTCAACTGATGATGAGTGACCCCTCCGCAATGGCCTACCTCCAAGGAAGGATGGTAGAAGTTAAGGATGCTGTACTTTCAGAAATGCAGACGCTATCTGCTGAAGACGTAGCGCAATCTGAGGCGAGAGAGTCTTTAAAGTTAAGGTTGATCAATGTGATTAGCGGCCTCTTCCCAACTAAACCTGATTGGGAGGATCCCGAACCAATCCGTAAGGTGCTCTTCGAGGAGTTTGTGATTCAGTGATCCATGAAGATTCTGATCTCCAATGAAATTGCTTCGACTTTCCTCAATCCATCTACTTTTGCTAGCAATCGTCGCTTTATTTCCAAGTGGTTGCCAAAGTGGAGATGAGACAGAAGCACCCCAGAAGGTTTTAAGAGAGGGACCACCACCACTTGATGATCCTACATACATGAGTCTTGGTACATTTGTCGTTAACATGCCAGATGGCAAATACTATCTTAAAACGACGATGTCCCTTGCCTTCACGGACTCTGGGCCAATGGAGTGGATGAATGCTCGCATCCCACTAGTGAAGGATATGATCATTCGGCACTTACAAAGTATCTCAGTTGAGCAATTGGAAGACTTAAGGTATCGGCAAATCTTGAAAAATGATCTTATGATCAGACTAAATTCTCTTTTTCCGAATGAACCTCCTTGGGACGATTTAGACCCAGTAAAAAGAATTTTATTTACAGAGTTTTACAAACAATAATTTTGAAAATTTTGAAGTTTAAAGATGCACTAAGGGGGCATCTTAAAAAAAGGATTCATGGCGAGTGATTTTGAAAATCTGGATGATTTAGATTGGGCAGATGTCGAAGGCGAGTTGGAAGCCAATCGCGACGCAATTTTAGCAGAAGCACAAAATGCAGAAGCACCTTCCGACATTGACAGTCCTGCCCCAGCAGGTCCGATAAATGTGGCCTCAGAGTTGGACATTGACTTCCTCTTGGATGTACAATTGAACATTCAGGTTGAAGTGGGTCGTTCCCAAATTCGAATCGAAGATCTCCTAGAGTTGGATCAAGGTTCAATCGTAGAACTACAAAGTGCTATTGGAGAACCACTTGACATTCGTGTGAATGAAAAACTTGTTGCTCGTGGAGAAATTGTCGTGATAAATGATAAATTTGCTGTCCGTATTACTGACATAATTAGTCCGGATGATCGTTTTGCCGCACTCTGAGAAGAAACTCACAAATCGTTTCCGAATCTGGTTTATATTATTTGGAACACTTGTTTTAGCCGTGGCTATACTTCCCAAACTAGAAGCAGCCCCATATACGCTCCAAGAAATTAAACTGGCTTCCCTTTCTCAAGCAGAACAAATCAGACTACAATTTGACGGAGCCTATCCAGACGAACCGATAGTTAATTTTGAACCAGGAGCCCTTTCAGTTCGCTTTGTAGGAACGAAGATGGCAGATGAGTTAGGGACAGAATTGACCCCACCTAAAGAGTCACTGATTCGAAATGTATTGGTCTCACAACCAGCCATGGCGGAATTTGTCCAAGTAGATATTCTATTCAATAGCTCGCGAATGGCTTTGGGAAATCCTGAGGTCTGGCGTGAAGGTAACCGAATTTTCCTTGATTTGCAGTTTCTTAATTTAGTAGACCTCCAGACAAATACTCTCACACCCTCAGCAACTCTAACAGATGAAGTCGGCAAAAGAGTTCGTCAGGCTGATCCATTCCCATCTACTTTCACCAGAGCAAAACCAGAACTTCCTGCTGAAGTAATTAAAGGGTTAGATAAAATCCCTGTACAGGCAGATACTAAAATGGAATTAGTTTCTGCAACCCCGGATCAGGATTGGTCTTCAACTTTGCTTGGCTTATTGGTTGCGCTCATCTTGATTCTGGCTCTGATTTATGGATTGGCTTGGATCTATGGAAGATTTCTATCTGGGAAGTTTCCGATGTTGGAAAACCAAGTCAACACAAGACAGGTTTCTGTTTTCCACTTGGGCCCAAAGCAAAAAGTAGTCGTATTGGAAATAAAGAAACAGCTATTTGCTTGTGGAGTCACACCACAAAGCATTAATTTGCTTACTAAATTAGATGCTGAAAGTGAACAAACTTATTTGAATGCTCTTGATCTAGATGGTGGTCAGGTAAACGTTGATCATGCAAGATTAGATTTTTTAAAGACTTTAGAGAAAGCCCGTAAGCGTGCAAATTCTAATGAATTAGAACAGATAATTCCAGAGAATGAAAAAATCGCCCAAGATCGGGTACCGAAAATAGTGGCAACCAAAACCAAAGATATACCTGAAAGTGAAACAAGGGTACCCGAGTGGACCAATTCTCGAGTCGTTCGCTCGAACGTATACGCACCGATTGGAGCTGGCTATCCGGTGAAACCAGTCGACCTAGAGGGGTCAGCCATGGAGGGGTTCGCAGGAAAATTAACCTCTAGGTTGAAGACACTGAAACCAATTCGATAATTTCTCATTTTGACACCAGTGAAGCGAAACTTCTGGTGGGTCTGTATTCTGATTCCTTTTTTTCTATTCGAAATTGGAACCTTAAAAGCGCAGTCGCCCATCCCCGGAATCAACATAAGTGTTGATCAAGCAGACACTCCCTCGCAGGTAGCAACAACCCTGCAGATCGTATTTCTGCTTACTCTGCTGACATTGGCTCCTGCATTATTGATCATGACCACTTCATTCACTCGGTTTGTCATAGTCTTCTCTTTTCTAAGACAAGCGCTGGGAACACCTCAGACTCCATCAAACCAAATTGTTGTGGGGTTGGCTCTCTTCCTGACAATTTTTGTTATGATGCCTGTCTACCAGGATATCAATGAGAATGCCCTACAGCCGTATTTAGATAACCGAATTACACAGGAAATCTTTCTGGAACGAACTTCGGTTCCAGTAAAACGCTTCATGCAGCAATACACTCGTGAGAAAGATCTCGCTCTCTTCATGAAAATCTCCAACCTTCCTCGGCCTCGAACGATTGATGATGTTCCGGTTTGGGTCGTAATTCCTGCATTTGTCTTGAGTGAATTGAAGACTGCTTTTCAAATTGGGTTTGTGATCTACATACCCTTTTTAGTGATTGATATGGTAGTGGCCTCAGTTCTGATGGCCATGGGTATGATGATGTTGCCTCCAATTATGATTTCATTGCCGTTCAAACTGATGTTGTTTGTTTTGGTCGATGGATGGCACCTGCTTGTTGGCTCTATGGTCAAAAGCTTTGTTCCCATTTAAGTATTTCTAATGACAGAAGCAGTGGTTGTTTCCCTGATGAACGAAGCAATGCGAATGACAGCCTTGCTATCAGCACCTTTATTGCTGGGCGCTCTGGTAGTGGGTTTGATCATTTCAATCTTTCAGGCTGTCACCCAAATTCAGGAGCAAACACTAGCTATCATACCAAAAATGGCAGCAATACTATTAATATTCGCACTGTTGTTTCCTTGGATGCTTTCTCAGGCAACAACTTATATGAACTCACTTTTTTCAAACTTTCCTACCTTCCTTGGCCTCTAAGGACAAATCAGCCTCTTCGCTACGGAAAGCCCGAAATTGGATCAGGAATAAAATTCTTTTTCCAACAGTAGATGAGGAGGTTTATCGAAAAAGCCTAAAAAACATTCGAGAGATACTTCCGGTTCCTGTCATCTGGATCTTGGGCAAGACTCAATCTGGTAAAACATCCATCATTCAAGCTTTGACAGGCCACTCTCGGGCAGAGATCGGAAACGGTTTTCAACCATGTACGAAAACCTCCTCACTGTTTTCATTTCCAAGTGAACAAACACCCATTGTCCATTTCCTAGATACTCGCGGTCTTGGTGAAATCGGCTATGATCCTCAAGAGGATATGCAATTGCACCTACGAGGATCACACCTTTTAATTGTAGTTGTAAAGGTCATGGACCATGGACTGGAACCCTTGAAGAATGCTTTGAAGATCATTTGCTCAAAGAGACCAAATTGGCCAGTTTTGGTAGTACAAACAAATCTTCACGAAGGCTACCCTGAAAAACAAACAGAACACATCATTCCATATCCCTATGAAAATCATGAAGCCATTGATTCTATTCCTCAAAACCTAGTAAGATCGCTCAAATTTCAGCAACAAGAATTATCTGAGTGGACAAAGGAATTTGTAGCTGTAGATTTGACCCACCCAAACGATGGGTACACTGATTCAAATTATGGTTTGAATGCACTTTGGCAAAGAATTGAAATACTGCTACCAACAAGCTTGCAAGAAATGATTCAAGGTACACCTTCCTTACATCGGGCATTACAAGATATACATAGCCACTCTGCACATCAGCAAATCATTGCTCATTCTTTGCTGGCTGGGGGAGTTGAGTTGCTTCCAATTCCACTGGTCAGCTTACCAATGGTTGCCTCGATCCAGGCAAAGATGTTCCAAGCTTTAGCTTCAATTTATAAACAACAAGTAAGTTGGCGTAGTTTCGTGGATTTCTTAAGTGCTGTTGGACTAGGAATGATGCTGCAAATTGGAGGAAGGGAGCTCATAAAATTCATCCCCGTTTACGGAACTATTGTTAGTTCACTCTACACAGCAGCAGCTACATATGCTCTAGGTAAAACAATGTGCCTATACCTTCATCATCAACGGCTTGGGAGTTTACCTAATGTAGATGAGTTACGTGAAATTTATGAATCACAGTTTCAGGAAGGGCGAAAAATATTAGAGAAATTTATCCCAAAAAAGAAAAAAGAATGAATTCCAAAAAGTCGTGTAGCTCCAATCAAACGACTGTGATAAATTTTTATAAAAAATTTCTTCCTTTTGGAGTATTCGAAAAATTATGCATGACGATACAAGAGTAGTTCACTCAGGTAGAAATCCAGCATCTTTCCATGGAGCAGTAAATCCACCAGTTTATCATGCCTCTACCATTCTCTCAGAAACTGTAGAAGAATTTGAGGAACGTGGAAGAACTACAGAGCTAGCACGCCACACCTCCTATGGACGAAAAGGCAGTCCAACGTCATGGGCTTTAGAGGATGCTATTGCCGAGTTGGAGGGAGGATTCGCATGTCTCACTTTTCCATCTGGTATAGCAGCGGTTGGCAATGCACTTCTTGCCTTTCTGAACGCTGGGGATCATTTGCTGATGGTAGATAGTGTTTATGGACCCACAAGAGATTTCTGCAACAAATATTTAGCGCGTTTTGGTATAGAAACAACATTCTATGATCCTTGCATTGGAAGTGGTCTCAAAGAACTAATTCGAACGAACACCAAACTACTTTTCCTGGAATCGCCTGGTTCCCAAACTTTTGAAGTTCAAGATGTCCCGACCCTGAGTACGATTGCTCACGCTCACCATCTCGTCGTGATGATGGACAACACTTGGGGAACTCCACTTTTCTTTAAAGCCTTTCAAAACGGAGTGGACGTATCCATCCAAGCTGGAACTAAGTATATTGTTGGCCACTCAGATGTAAGTCTTGGTTCGGTAACCACAACCCGTCAATTTTGGCCAATCTTGAAGGACGCTGCTTGGCAATTAGGGCAATGCAGTGGCCCCGATGATCTTTATCTGGCCCAACGGGGATTGAGAACCTTGTCGGTGCGGCTAAGCAGGCATCAACAAAGTGCGTTGGATATTGCAGGTTGGTTGCAAAAACAGCCCGAGATCAAACGGGTACTATACCCTGCCCTTCCAAGTGATCCTGGATATTCGATTTGGCAAAGGGATTTTTTAGGAGCTTCCGGGTTGTTTGGGGTAGAATTAAACCCTTGTGCCCCCAGGGGAATCAATCAGATGCTTAATGGGATGGAGCTTTTTGGGATGGGATATTCATGGGGCGGTTTTGAGAGTTTAATCCTGCCTACTAACCCAAAATCAATGAGAACGGCGTCACCTTGGCGCTTTGAAGGGCCGCTTTTGCGGCTTCACATCGGGCTGGAAGCCCTTGATGATTTGCGCTCCGATTTGGAAGCTGGCCTCAAAAGATTGAGAGAGGCTTCCTGAGACGACGCAGACCCTCACATTGGAGTGAAAGATGCGTTACCTTGACTATGCCGATTTAGCAAATCCTCGAAAAGAGGATTCTTACCACACCTATGACTTCCTCAAAGACGTCCCAGTAATCGTCAGCGCTGAAGTTGCTCGAAAAAACATGACGATTCGAGAAATCCTCAGTCTACACAAAGGATCTACAATTGGATTCGATAAGCTGTTGGGGGGAACCAATTGATATGGTAGTTGTAGACAAAAATCCGGCTCGACAGCGAGTCACTGCTCGTGGAGAAATTGTGGTTCTCAATGAACGCTACGGATTCAGGGTTACCTCTGTAGAAAGCACTCAAGAGAAAAAATCCTCTGAGATAGTCCATCTAGATGCCGAAATGAATGATGAACCAGGAGGTTCTCACTTCCCTCTGGGATTTCATAGATAAAATTAAAATATTCTGAGCAAAATGAAATTATTTTATTTGCATGACAAATTGGACGCATTTGCCAGGAATTCGGATGAATATAACCCCTGAAGTAACTCCAATTCCCTGCCTGAAAGACAACTATGCTTATCTACTACGGTGTCCCTCCACAGGACTAACTGGCGTCGTAGATCCTTCAGCGGCCCAACCTTTAATAAAGGTATTGAGAGATAAAGGATGGGGCTTGGATTACATATTCAACACTCATCATCACTGGGATCATATCGGGGGAAATGAGGAATTGAAAAAGCAATTTCCAAGTATTCGAATTTTTGGTCATCAATCTGATCAAGGCCGTATTCCAGGACAAACTGATGGAGTACAGGATGGTCAAGTAATTGGATTCGGAGCATTTGATGGATTTGTTATTCACAATCCTGGACATACCACAGGCGCAATAACTTATGTTTGGGGAAATGCAGCCTTCACCGGAGACACCCTTTTTGCTGGAGGTTGTGGTCGGATTTTTGAAGGATCGCCTCAAGATATGTACTTCTCACTTCATCAAAAGATCGGTTTACTTCCACCTGAAACTAGACTCTATTTTGGGCATGAATATACCGAAAATAACTTACAGTTTTCCTTAGATGTGGAGCCAACCAATCACAAAGCCCGAGTACTTTTAAAGGAGGTTAGCAAATTACGATTGGAGGGTAAATTCACTACCCCATCAACAATTTCTCAAGAATTTGCCACAAACCCTTTTATGAGAACAACTGAACTAGAAATTCAAAAAAAAGTTCGCGAATTAGAGCCAGATGCTGATTTAAGTCCAGTGTCTGTATTTAGAGTGCTTCGAGAGTACAAGAATCACTTTTGATTTTGAATAAGTCTATTCATGAATCCCTGGCAGCATCTTGAAAAAGTCCGGCATAAATCCTCTAGATTATGGATAGGATTGATGTCGGGAACTTCTCTGGATGGATTGGATGTCGCCCTTGTAACGATAACCGGTTCTGGTTCCTCTACAAAAATGTTTTTAGAGGCTTTTGCTTCGCTCCCTTACTCCGCAGAGTGGCAACAGTGCCTCCAACATTGCACAAATCCAATGGAGGTCAGTGCAATTGAACTTGGTCAGCTTCATGTTGCTTTGGGATCTCACTGGGCTGAACTTGTTCTACAGCAACTTCATGATTGGCAAATTGACTCGAAATCTATTGACGCTGTGGCCAGTCATGGTCAGACTGTTTTGCACCTACCTCCAGAATCTTCTCTGAGGGAGTACCTCCCAAAAACTTTCCTAAACCAATCCCCTGCCACTTGGCAATTAGGTGATGCTGACCAATTGGCACAAAAAATAAATCTGCCCGTAGTATCAGATTTTCGCATGAAAGATTTGGCTGGTGGTGGTACAGGAGCACCTCTTTTACCATATTTAGATTTTCTTCTTTTCAACAGAATTGGAGTTGTGAGGGTTGTTCACAATCTTGGAGGAATCAGTAATCTTACTTTTTTGCCAGGTTCAGATAACTCGAAAGAAGTATTGGCATTTGATACCGGCCCAGCAAATCTTCTCTTAAACATCGCAATGCAGCGTTCAGGCTCCAATGAGCTATATGATAAAGACGGTCAGACAGCTGCAAAGGGGAAAGCAAACAAAATATTATTGAATCAATGGTTGAATCACCCCTACTTTAATTTAGGACTACCAAAATCAACTGGCCGAGAAGAATTTGGCTGTGATTTGATGAGAATCTGGCTGAATGAGGCAAAGTCGGCAGGGCTTTCTCTTCCCGATTTAATGGCCACACTCACGGCTTTTACAGCAGAATCAATCAATCGAGCTTATAGAAATTTTTTGCCGAGAATGCCCACAGAGTCTTTTGTGAGTGGAGGTGGCTCGTTCAACAAGGAACTGAGAAAGCAGATTGGGAGAAGATTGCCCGAGGTTCAATTTCGAGATTTTTCTGAACTGGGCCAACCTGCGGAGGCAAGAGAGGCAATCGGGTTTGCAGTGCTAGGGAATCAATTTCTAGTCGGAGAGTCAACTACTTTCCCTGGTATCACTGGGAATCAAACATCAGTGATACTGGGTAAACTATCACTACCTCATTAAACTCTTTGTTTGCACATCCTTCTTAATGTAGAGCGGTTGAACTTGTTCAATAGGCAATGCCTCGACTTGCCCAAGATGGACTGCTTGATGGATCATCCAAGCATCTGGAACAGGATAATGAAGGAATAGTTTCTCTAGCTTGTTCAATTCTGGATCTCTTCTTTGTCCCAATTGTAGAATATGAGCTGGACTTTCCAAAACTGCATTAGGAAGGTCTTTGATTACAACGAGTTCAATTTCAGAAGTCATTTCTGGAACACCTTTTTCATTAAATGCAAACCAAGCCCAGAATACCTCCTGCCTCGTACAATTCAGCATCACAGGGAAAGGCTTCAATCGAGGTGAAACTTGAAAAGCCATAACCTCCAAACTAGTTACGCAACGAATAGGCAGCTTTAGTACTTGCGCGATTGTGCGGACTACACTAAGAGCAATTCTAACTCCTGTATAAGAACCCGGACCACGATTCACGATCAACTCATCAAGATTTTCTAGATCCCAATTCAAGTTTCTCAGCAGTTCCTGCAATTGTGCTAGGACAATCTTAGCATTGCGGCGCCTACAGTGAGTGTAAAGCAATGCCCTTACTTCATGATCTTCTAATAAACCTAGACTAAGATTTTCAAAGAGAGTATCTAAAACAAGAGATTTCAATTAAGCAACCTTTTGTAAAAAGAATCATGGCTACTCATGGTGAGTTCTCTACTGCCTTCTGAAACATAGTTAATTTGGATATTTAGTACTCCATGATTTTCAATCAATGGCCTCAGCAGTTTTGGCCACTCTACCAGGGTGATTCCCTCCAAAGCGATTAATTCTTCAAGATCAAAGTCTTCTAATTCATTTTGATTTTCAAGGCGATATAAGTCCAAATGATGGATGACCCCCGAATCGCATGAGTACATATTCACCATGGTATAGGTAGGAGAAGTAACCAAATTAATTGGAACCCCCAGACTTGCGCATATGTTTTTACAGAGAGTTGTTTTGCCTGAACCCAAATCACCTTCCATCATTATTATACAGCCCGGTTCCAATATTTTTGAAAGTTTTGCTCCAGCAGTTGCTGTTGCCTCCAAATCAGATAAAAACCATTTGATCTCGATCATGAGCAAAATTAGATGAAATCTGTAGTTTTAGAATTCAAACGAGTCTGTTACCAAGAAAAAGGTGAAGAAGCAGATCTTTCTGAGGTCAGTTTTTCTTTAAGAAAAGGGCAACGGACAATTTTACAATGCATTCGTTCTGATCAGTTTGAAACCATCTGGCGATTATTGCAAACCAATCTAAAACCCCACGAGGGAAATATAAATGCTCCTGTTCGAGATCAATGCTACAGTAATAGACGTCTTGAAACAGGTTTGAATCTGCAGAAATCTGCTTTAGAAAATCTGGCTTCACCTCGATTTGTTATGCGTCCTTGGGTGGCAGGAAGGCCAAGAACATGGCAACAACTCGCAGATATACTGGAGGTTCCTAACAGCACTTTGCAAAGACCCTTAGATTCAGTTGAGTCCAATGGGCTACAAAGAATAATTTGGATGTTTTTGTGGTGCTTGGACGTAGAACTCTTGATCTTAGAGACGGTTCTAGAAGATCTTGATCAATCCTTGAAAAGACTAGTTTTGAGATGGTGGGAGGAATCCAAAGGAACAATTTTATATTTAGGAAAGCCTTCTGAAGATTTTTCCTTTCATAACCACTTTACTATCAAATCTAACGGACATCTGATTGATCAAAATTTCACACATGACCACTTTTGGTGAACAAAGCTGTGTAAGGTGAGATACCCAAGTTATCAAGAATGCATCCCCAACGATGGTCGTAATCCATATCCATAATTAACGATTCATCTAACGGAGCAAGCCACCAAGATTCCTCTTGAATTTCACGATCCAGTTGAAAAGCACCCCAGCCTGAATAGCCAACACCAAGATGGTAAATTTTTGGTCCTCCACCATCCAGAATCGCCATTAGGATATCTTGTCCAGCACTCAGAGCTATTCTGGATGAAATTTCTGTGCTTGATTCACAAAGGTAGTCTGCCGTATGCAATGCCCAAAATGATTCTGGTTGCACTGGACCACCAATCAGCAAGGGTACTTCCAAATCGTTATGGTTTTGGAACTCTTCCTTCAGAATTTCCGTGACTTTTAAATCTGAAGGGTGGTTTATAACTAAGCCAAAAGCACCCTCCTCATTGTAGTCACAAAGTAAAATTGCTGTCTTTGAAAAGTAGGAATCCTGTAAATTGGGTAGAGCCACCAAAATACCAGGAGCCAATTCTGACTGCTTCATAGGGTTATCTATACAGGGGTTCCAGAGTTTTCCAATCGGTAATGAAGGATTCATAATTTTCTGAAGGTTTCCAAATGATATTTTTGATGTAAAAGAAAAATGACTGATCTGGACTTTAATAAACTAGCGATAAATTACTTACGGCAAATTCGATACCAAAAACAAAAAAATGTAATCTGTCAATCCATCCAGAATCAATGGCAACACATCCTTGCAGCTGGTGGCCAACAGAATCTGATCGGTTTAGCCAGGCTGCGACATCAGTGGAATACTGATTTAGATCGTTTCCTCGCTAATCACACCTATCCCAGAAATATCTCATCAATTTATAATTATTCACTCCTTGAACAAGAAGGTCAGTATTCCACGAATAATGATTTTCAAATGGCTTATCAAAAACTACTCAACCAAAAATTTAAGAAAAGGTTGGATTTAGTTACTGCAGTTAGAAAACTATTGCGCCGGAATTTTGATGGAGATGAAATCGAATTTTTGGAAGAAAGCATTCAGTCTGAATGGGTTGGAAGGTGTTTAAACCTGATCGTATATGACGCCTCTCTTCAACAATCTTTTCGACTAGAACAGGAAACATACATCAAATTATTTCAACGACTTCTTCCAAAATGGGATTTGGTAGAGATTCATTGTCAAATTAGTGATCCCCACTCACACCGAAGGGACGAAGAAAATTTAAAACAATTAAAGGAAAACTGGAGTTCACTCGAAAAAAAAAGTTCCCAACATTTCTCTCCTGGATTTATACATCGACCAGGGAAAAATTGGGCCATTCTCTTCTGTTACTGCGATCAGGAACCAGAGGCTGATTGGGAGCAGGTAAGGGGTGAACTGTGGGTAGAATTACAAAAAAAGTTCCCAGCCATCTTAGTTTCTTTATCGACAATCGGGTTGCTCAGGCAAAGGCCGTCGAAAAACATGTTGTCATTGAAAGACTCCCTATACCAATTTGAAGAGTTGATAAAAATGAAATCATCTCCAAAACCATCAAAATTTACGAGCACTCAAGAATGTAAGTCTTCTGTGATGTCGATCCTTCAAAAACTTCATCAGAAATCACTTCTCAAAGTTTCTGAATAATCTCACTCTTTATTGATTAACAGAAAAAATGGACGCAACCATAACACTCGGACGAGGCCCCGAGTTTTTATTTAAACAAGAAATCAACCTTTTAACAGATAAAAGTGAAGCCGGCCTATATCACCGGTTCTGGAACTGTGCGCTTGCTGTTCTGAACTGTGGTGGACCTACAGCAGATACCCTTGAATTGCAAAAGCGTCACAAAGATTTTCAGATCGAAATCAAGCAAGGAGCTCGCGGCAATCTTCTAATCTTAAGAAATGCCCCTGAGACTGCTTTTGTCGATGGGGATATCATATCTGGACTTCAAGAAATGCTGTTCGCAGTTCTGCGAGACACTTTTTACCCTTATCTCTATGGCCCATTTGAATCCTCTGAACAAATTACCAACTTGGTGTTTCGAATGTTACGGAACGCAGAAATTTTTGATTCTAACACTGAAACTAATCTAGTCGTTTGTTGGGGAGGGCATCGTATTAACAGAAATGAATACCAATATACAAAGGAAGTAGGCCATCAACTAGGGTTGCGAAATCTAGATATTTGCACAGGCTGTGGGGAAGGGGCCATGAAAGGCTCAATGAAAGGAGCCACGATAGGTCATGCTAAACAACGTAGGCGCGGAGCCAGGTATGTCGGGATCAGTGAACCTCAGATTATTGCATCTGAGTCTCCGAATCCAATTGTTAATGATTTATTGATTATGCCAGATATTGAAAAACGCTTGGAAGCCTTCGTAAGACTTGGTCACGGGATTATAGTCTTTCCTGGAGGTGCTGGTACTGCTGAAGAAATTCTTTATTTACTCGGTATTCTACTCCACCCAGAAAATGAGGATCTTCCTCTCCCGCTTATTTTTACAGGTCCAGAGAGTTGCCGGCCTTATTTTGCTCAAGTAGATCGATTTATTTCTACAACACTTGGCACTGACGCCTGTCGAAAATATAAACTCATCATTGATAACCCAATTATGGTTGCTCAAGAAATGAAACTGGGCTTGCAGGCAGTACATAAATTTCGTGAGTCATCTCAACTCCCTCAATATTTTAATTGGGGTCTACATATTCAGGAAGAATTTCAACACGCTTTTGAGCCCACGCATCAAAACATGAAGAAATTGAAGATTCACCAAGATCAACCCCGCCATATCCTTGCGGCTAACCTGCGAAAGGCTTTTTCAGGAATCGTGTGTGGTAACGTTAAAGAATCAGGACGTATAGCAATCGCTCAAGGAGGACCCTATGAGATTTATGGTGATCCAGAAATCATGCACCACTTAGATGAACTTCTGGAAGAATTTCAAAATCAGGGTCGCATGAGACCTCTGGAATCAAAAGGACCAGATACCTACAGGTTAATGAAGAAAGAATAATTAATTTCTTCATGAATTGAATGATCAAATAGCTGATTGATTAAATGAACTTTTATCCCAAAGATATCCTGGTAATGACATTTGGCTTTTTTCATTTGGATCCTCAATATGACATCCAGAAATTTCATTCGATTTATGTATTCGTGCTAGCGTCTGTAGTCACTAAAGAATTTTTTGTTCAAGATTAATGAACATAGGGGGACATTTGAATTACCAGCGTTGTTTCTTGGATTGGAGCCAGGTGCATTCTGTGTTAGCAAGGCATTCTGTGTTAGCAGGGCATTAAGAAGGCCCTTAAATTGACCAAGAACCTCAATTAATAAGGATTTGGGAGATGTCTTCAGGTCCATAATATCCTAATTGGGTTCTACTGACGACCGCAACGGGCACTATTGAAGCCATTGTATTTTTTAAGTTGGACCACCCTAAGTATATAAGCACTAGCTTGAGCAAAAAATAAAAAGCAATGAGGATTTTGAAAGCTGAGGGATACACAGGTTCTTTTGATGTGTAAATCAAGCAAACTGTTCAGTACCTTCATGCTGAAAAAATAGATGACCGAAATTTAGAATCACTTTACCGAGAAGTCAGAAAATTTAAGTCTGATCAAGCAGGTTAATTGCAACTCGACCTAACAAATTTTCTTAGAGAGCTGATTTGAGCTTACTTTGAAGTGAATCAAAAAATCTTGTCTTGCGCTGAAATAATGCGATAGTTTTTTAATTCCACCCTGACCCTGTCAGAAAATCCTCAGGTTCAAAAGTCCCCTCAGGAAGCCCCCTAAATATGCTAGTTATGATAGCCGATGCAAACCCTGAATCGCGGGAACAGCTATGTAATTTTCTTAGAAATCAAGAGTATGAAGTTCTGATTGCTAAAGATGGCGAAGAAGCTTTGGGAATCTTTCACGAACAAAAAGAGATTCAGGTAGTTTTCAGTGGTTTGATGATGCCAAAACTTGGTGGACTCGAACTTATGAAGGAATTGAAAGCCATTAATAGAAAATTGCCCTTTGTAGTTCTGATTCCTTTGGAATTTCCTGATATGGCCCGCCAAGCCCTTCGTCAGGGAGCCTGCGATTTCCTGATTCGTCCCTTCACAAATCGTGATCTTCATCGGACACTAAAACGTGTGAATTCCTTGATGGCTGATTCACGCTTCAGCAACTATTGTTTGGAACACTCCATTCTCGAAAGCAGAACCATTGAGATGGAGAACGATTTTGAATACATTGGTTCCATTACAACCTTCATCACCAGAAACCTTCCTCGTTATGAGATTGTAAGACCTGATGAACTCTTTACAATACGAATTGTACTCAAAGAAGCTCTGGAAAATGCCATCGTTCATGGGAACCTTCAAATGACTGATGTATTGCATCGCTTGGGGTTTGAAGAGATGCGTGAAGCAATTGCTGAAAGACGTGAGGAAGAACCCTATCGGAATCGTAGAATAGTATTAAGTTACAAAATAAGTAAAAACTCTGCGAAGTATGTGATTCGAGACGAAGGCAAAGGCTTTGATCACACTTATGAGGCTGGAAATCAAGAAATCGAGGAAATTTTTCAAAATACGGGCAAGGGATTGCTCTTAATCACTAACTTCATGCATGAGGTATATTGGAATGAGCGCGGTAACGAAATCACCATGGTTCGCTATCGCAAGCGCAACAAAAGCTAGAAATTCAATAATTTTATTGATTCAGCTTAGCTTTCTTTCATTTGCTTGCTCCCCTGTTCAAGATGCCAATATCCGTACTCCGGCTCGCGAGTTATATAATCAAGCCATCATTGCTTCCGAAGATCAGTTTTATACAGAAGCTGAAGAGCTTTTTCGACAACTCAGCAACGAACATTCTGGCACCCAGTTAGCCACACTAGCATATCTCCAACTTGGCGAACTCTTTTTCAAACGCAACAATTGGGATGACGCAGAAGTTAATTATCGGTCTTTTCTAATTAGAAATCCAAACAGCCATCTGACTCCTTATGTAATAAGCCAAATTATCAGCTTAAATTATGAAAAAAATCGCTATGGCATTTTCATTCGTGAAAGATCTTTTGACAGAGACATGGAGCCAAATCGTAAAATAATTCAAGAATATCAGCGGTTCTATTTGCTCTACCGACAAAGTAATTACCTAGAAGATGTCACTAAATTGCTTAATAATGCCAGTAATGACTTGGCCGAGTATGAGTTTGTTGTGGGAGAATATTACTTCTCGCAACAGGCTTACGATTCAGCAATCACGAGATATCTTTACCTTTTGAAGAATTTTCCGAAATTTGAGCGTAGGAATCAAATTGCTGAGCGGCTGATTAATGCTTACGAAAACAATCAACAGCCTGAAAAAGCAAATTCCATAAGAATAATCCTTGAGCTTCAATCATCTCAATCAACCTGAAATAATGATTCTTTCCCGTCTTGGACAACTTCTTTTGACCGTTATCTTGGCTTCAAGCTGTGCGACACTTGAGAGATTAGTTCCGAATGAATCAACTGAAGTTGAGAACAAAGCCCACGATCAGAAACTACCTACTTCAGTTAAACCCGCCGATAAAAATGAACTGAGAGAGCGTGAATTGAATCTTCAGGCAATGCAGGGTTCAACATCCAAAGATGAAAATATTGAACTCAAGGAGCAAATTCGGAGCTTAGAGGAACAAATCCTTGGCCAAAAGCAAGCCTTCGCTGAACTACAAGACCAATGGATTATCAATTTTTCTCTGATGGAGAAAGCCGTTGCAGAAACTCTTCGTGAGAATCAACAATTAATTGCTGAACTTCAGCAAAGCGTCGAGACAATGTCCAATAACACGATTGCATCTGAAACAAACCTGATCAGACAAACTTCAAAATCCTCCCAAATCTCCCAGAAGCCTGTGACCCCAAATATTCCTACCTCACCTTCTCCACAGTTAACTGAAAAAAGCCCGATCAGTCAGCCACCGAGCATCCCGGTAATTCAAGAGGTTTCATTATCATCACTCCAAAAGAAACCTAAACCTCCTCGTTTACCTGAGTTTAACGTAATGATTCAGAAAGAAGAACAGAGCGATATTTCTAATCAGGCTCCACCAACAAATTTTACTGTGGAGGAATTTACAAATGACCCTCCAACTAATCCTGCAGAAGTAGTTGCTACAAATGACTTTAGAAAATCTGAAATTTTCGAGGACCCAGACCTAAACAGGCCTACCGAACCACTGGCTCTTCAAAGGCGGCCTGGCATCAAAAAGTTATACAATCAGGGAATGTCTACTTTCATTCAGGGAGACTATCCTGAGGCTGTAGATATATTTGAAAGTTTTGTGGGGGAATTTGAAGATGATGTCGACAGTGATAATGCGTATTACTGGATTGGTTATTCTCAATTTAAACTTGGCAAATGGGATGCGGCTGAGTCTGCATTCCGGAAAGTTTTACAAAATTACGAACATCGTCCAACATCCCAGGGTTTCAAGACTCCAGACGCAATTTACATGTTGGGTAAATTAGCAGAAACTCGGCAGCAGCCGGAACGGGCAGCTTACTACTTCAAAAATGTTTTAGACAACTATCCTGGATCAGCCGCTGCAAATAATGCTCAAGAGGATTTAAGAACGTTACGATAACGCTAGTCATTCATTTCAGACCAACCGAATATCGATTCAGCTACTGATGCAAAAAAACTTTGAGTTGGTACCTCCTCCGCAGCCACAAGGGGGATTTGACGCAACGTTTTTCCATCTATTCTCAACTCTAAAGTTCCAAGCATGCTACCTTTTTCAACAGGTGCTACGACTTTCTCAGGTAGTTGATAGAGCAGTTTCACTTTGTCAACTTCTCCTGGCCCCAAAAGCAGTGTAGCCGACATCTGTGGTTTTATAGAGACTTCCTTATGCTGCCCATCTTCTACTAAAACGGTTTGAGAAATTATTTTATCTGCTTCTACGAGTTCTGTTGTTTGATATTCATTAAATCCTTTGTCCAACAAATATGAAGTAATTCTGCTTCGCCACTTCACATTTGGCGAACCCATTACCACCCCTATTAAGCGCCGCTCTCCTCTTTTGGCTGTGGAGACCAAGTTGAATCCTGCCGCTCGGTAATATCCTGTTTTCATCCCATCCATGCCATTGTAAGCTCGCATCAATTTACGATTTGTATTGACCAACTGAAAGGTCCCTTCCCTGAAGGAGTCAATCTCAATTGTTGACCAATCTAGATATTGAGGATGATTCTGGAGAATAAATCTAGCCAACAGATAAAGATCATGGGCGGTACTGGTGTCGTGTTTTTCTCCACGACCTGGAGGAAGACCATGTGGAGAATGAAACTCTGTGTGGGCCATTCCCAATTCTTTGGCTCTTTGGTTCATCATACGTACAAATGAATCCTCATTCCCCGAAACATGCTCGGCCATTGCCATGGTCGCATCATTGGCAGATCGCACAATCATGGCTTTCAAGAGTTCTCTAACGGTAAATTCTTCTCCTTCCTTCAAGAAGACTTGTGTGCCTCCAATTTTACTAGCTTTTGTGGAACTCACTACAATGTTATCCAAACTTATTTTACCTGCCTCGATAGCCTCAAAAGTTAAGAGAACCGACATCAATTTTACGATCGAGGCCGGGTAAACCTTACGATGTTCATGCTCTGCAAATAGAATCCTTCCTGTATCCGCATCAGCCATTAGTACCGATTTAAAATTTGTTCGGAATTTTTTCAGTGTTTGATCAGCAAATATAGTGCTTGGCAGAAAAGCTAGTACTAGAACAAATTGAACTGTTCGAATCCAAGAAATTTTCTTTGTAGTTCCTATCATTGTTTTCATCCATTAATCCAATCATAGGGTTGATAATAAGACAGCATTTCCTCCTGTGGGCTACCGGATTCTGGCTGCCAGTTATAGTGAAATTCCACCTCCGGTGGAAGTGACATAAAAATAGATTCAATCCGGCCACCTGATCGAAGCCCGAAAAGTGTTCCTCTGTCATAAAGCAAATTGAATTCAACGTACCGGCCTCTTCTAATTTTCTGAAAGATCTTATCAACTTCGCTAAAAGATTCGTCTTTACGACGTTCCACAATTGGAGTGTATGCTGGAATAAATGATTCAACAACTGATTTGACTAGATCAGCGTGCTTTGCTTCTGTTCCAGCTAAATTATCAAAGAAAATGCCACCAATTCCTCTCATTTCTGATCTATGCTTGATTGTGAAGTATTGGTCGCAAGTTTCTTTAAACTTCTCATAAGATGATGGAATAATTCTATTGCATGTTTGCCGCAGGGTTTGATGAAATTCTTTAAAATCCTTTGGATAAGGATAGTAGGGAGTCAAATCTGCCCCCCCCTCCAAACCAACTGCAGCCTTGATTTGTCTCAAAGTACCTGATATTCATGTGAATTGTAGGAACTTTAGGTGAATTTGGATGAATGACGAGCGAAAGCCCACACGCCCCAAAAAAACCTTCTTCAACCTGGAGTTGTTCAGCTAGTTCCGTGGTCATCTCTCCATGTATCGAAGAGATATTCACTCCTGCTTTTCCAAAGGTTTTTCCTCCAGAGAGTATTCTTGTCCAACCACCCCCACCTTGCTCCCTTTCCCAAATATCTTGCTGAAACTTCTGAATTGGTTCAAATGCTTCTAAACTATCACAAATCTGGTCCTGTAGCCTTTGAATCAAAGCTTCCATCTTTCTAAAAGTGATTGATAATTCCATCAAAATTTTTAGATTTTATTTGTTTATCCAGAAACTAACTTCTGCATGTAAAATGCCAGTTTTAAATTGTTTTCCATACTTCGGTTCAAGTGAGAAATTTTGAATTTTCTGGATTTTGAGAGAGCATTTCATGTTTAGCAGGTTATCCATAAGCAATTTGAGAGCACTTTCTAAGTTCAAAATCTTCAGTTTACATCTGAAATGTTCTTGGTTTTGCATAGAATGAAGGGGAACAATAGCTTTAGTCTTAACATAAGCTCCAACTTCGAAAGAGGCTTCATGCAGGCGACTGAACAAACTGCCATTCTAGATGCTGAAAAAGAATGGAAAATTTTAAATCAACTCGCTGAAATTGCTGCTGATATTGAGAATCAGACGAGTTACTATTCTTTTCAATTGGAGGAGGGTAACCAAATTTCAGGTACCTTATTGGTGGACGTGCACAGTTGGATTTCCCAGTTGCAATCTCTAGTACCCAACACAATTCCACAAGAAGTTGTAGCCGTTGCTCTGCCAAATCCCTCACCCACTGCATCTGCTTCCGATTCTCAGAATGAATCCGCAGAAGCATCATCAAACAACGGTAAGGAGATTGATGAGAAAGTTATAAAGGAACCTGCTGGTGACGAAAGTGGTGCAGATTCTTCAACTTACCTAGGAGCTGTTGCAGAGGCTGTTGCACAGGAATTACAAGGTAATCCAACTGCTGGTTTTGAGAATGCTGATGTACTAGATAGTGAAGAAATTAATGAGGATATCCTACAGTCTGTAGATTCCATTGAGGACGATGATGAAGAGCTTACCTCAATCAACCAAGCTATCGAAGAAGCTGAACAAATTGAAGCTCAGTCATTATCCAAAGCTCAACTGAGTCCTGAGCTAGAAGATGAACGTGAATCAAACATGGATGAGGTTCAGGAAGAGAATGAAGAAGAGGAAGCAGCGTCATGGTTTCAGGAGGAGTTAGCCGAAGAACAAGAAGCACTTTCTCTCAAAGATTCTGGACGAGAAGAAATCGATCCTGAATCACTGCTCCAAGGTGAAACAGATGAACTACTCCGAGTTGGAAAGACTGAAGGAGAAAATCTTCTGGAGATGAATTCAAATGTTTCTGATCTCGAAGTGGATACAACTGATCATAATGAAAATCCTGGCAAAGTAGATACTGTTGAGGATGTTATTTCTAATTCGCATGACAAAAATGTTGCCTCAGCAGAAGCTCAGACTGTTGATTCTGAAGAAATAATCAAAGGTGATAAACTTGTTCTCTCGAGCATACCCGAGGATGTTACACCTGCTAATGAACCAATAATTGGGGATGACTCAAAATCTCTAGATACATCTGAAAGTTCGGGAACTCTTCTAACTAAGGATATGAATGAGCCTCTTGAAATCCTGACTCCATCAGAAGTTGAACTACTTGCAAGCGAAGCATCACACGGAGGTGTGATAGATGGAGAGAAAGGGTCAGAAGATGAAGAGGATTTGGTAGTTGAACTAGATTTAGAGTCTGAAGACGATCCTCAAAATCCAGCAATTCAAGAAGATACCTATACAACAACTCAGATTACAGCAGCATCAGACCCATCTGATCAACCAACCATTGATCATAAGAACCTAAATCAAGACTTTGCCCCAGGGTCAGCATCTGGTGAGGTCGAAACTCCAAAACTTAAAGGAGAAATTTCAAACTCTCAAGAATTCGATACCAGATTGCATTTTGATGAAGTGGAGGACAAATCCTCAGAATTCGATGACCTGCAAGAAATCTCTGTTGAAGAAGATGAGGTTGAGGAAAATGTTGGCATCCTGCAGCCAGAACACTCCGAAGATGTGTTGACTGACGAGATCGTAAGAGAGGAAGCCAAGAAATTACCGGATACTCAATCATCACAGACAGCGAATTTGGATTGGTCAGGTGGTAGTGCTAACAAAGAAAAAAATATTGAAATTTCCAAAAATATTCCTGAGCACTATTTTTCAGATGACGAGAAAGAAAAATTAGCCCAAGAAGTAGATTCGGAACAAGAGATTTTTCCGGAAGTAAATGATCTTAGAGAATCAGAAGCTACGGAAAGCTCTGATTCAATTCTGATTATTCCAGAGACTATTTCAAATTCATATGCGGAAGAACTAGCAAATTCAACTGATCCCCACACTGAACATTCTACATCCGATCTTCAGTTCCTTCAAGAGCGCTACAATCAAATTGCTAATGCTGCTCTTGAGGGGGGCAAATTAGAGTTGGCAAAAGATTGCTATGATAGCTTGGCGAAAATTTTAAAACTGATGAAATAATGTGCTGGTATTTGAATTATCGCTAATTCTTGGATGACAATAATCTGCTTCTATTGCAAAATGTTATCATTCTCTAAAAACCATTGAGCTCAGCCGGTTTAGATGTCTGAACTAACCATCCCCAATGACTTCCTCGAAAAAAAAGAGAAGGCTTATCCGGTCCAGATAGCAACACCTTCTGAAAGAATTACGGAATTTACCATTCAATTGGATGCAGGATTAGCTCGGACAAATGACACAGCTAACAACGAAGCTGCTCGCTTGCAGACCCAAGCACATTTATTACTAGAGCAAGCACAACTTGTGGAATGGCAGGCTGACATTCGTCAGAAAATTCGATCTTCAATAATTCGATTCAAACCAGCAGTCCATCAGGATTACTACCTTTATGACAACTCTGGCGTCCCTCAATTGACAATGATTTCTCCTGATGAGTGGAGGGGTTCTTGCCCCTACGGAGCTTGTTTGGCCAAAGTCCGACAATTAGGAGACCTGACTTGGGAAGTCCAAAAACCTTAGATTCCTGATGCAAAACCTCCGGAAAAGGAGAATAGAAAAAGTTCTCGTCGAAAATGATTTGTATTTGCTTTGGAAGGATGGAATGGAGGCACATCTCTCATTTTTCGATCTGAGAGATGCCTGTCCATGCGCAGTTTGTGTAAACGAACTCACAGGTGAGAAGATTTTAAAATCCTCTGATATTCAGCGAGATATTCAGCCATCTAGAAGCGAATTCGTTGGCAATTATGCGCTAAGGTTTTACTGGAATGACGGACATGACTCCGGAATTTATAATTTTCGAATGCTCCGCGAATTATGTGAGCATACTCTCTCCAAATCCTGATTCATCGAAATAGCATGCAGGAACTAAAAGTAAATTTATTAGCAGAGGGGCTCAGGATTGTTCTAGTCGCATCAAGATTCAACGAAATGGTTGTGGATCGACTCATTGAAGGCGCATCTGACACTTTTCGGCAGTTTGGTGGAAATCCTGATGAGTTACTGCTTAGTAGAGTTCCAGGTGCTTTTGAAATTTCCACAGCTGCTCGTCAATTTGCTGAAACCGAAGCATATGACGCAATAGTATGTTTAGGAGCTGTAATTCGAGGCGCAACTTCGCACTATGATCACGTTTGTTCAGCCGTGACAAGTGGAGTCGCTTCAGTTGGAGCAGACACGGGTATTCCTACAATCTTTGGTCTACTCACCACAGACACGGTTGAACAAGCTATTGAACGATGTGGAACAAAGTCTGGAAATCAAGGTAGATATGCAATGCAAGCGGCCATAGAAATGGCTAACTTAAGTAGAGTAATTGGTCGTCGACACGATTAAATATTGAAGACAATAAATTTATAATGAAATACATTATCAGACTGTTTGGTGCCAAAACCAAAATTTAAATTTTGCTTCTGTCCAGTGGCCAATAATTTTGACGAGAAGCCACAAAACAAAGAAGCTGAAAATAAATCTACAAACGAAGATGCCTACCCAATCTGCCCCCAACAGGAGCATGAGTAGCGTATCTTCAATAGCACTATGGAAGATGCTCATCAACGCAAGCGAAAAATAAATATCTTTCGTTGACAACAATCCCGATCTTGCCTCCTTCAAAATTAGTCCACCCCCATAAGCTAATCCTAAAGTTATTCCAATCACAGTCAGGTTAGTTGCCTGTTTACTTATTGATAACAACCGCAAGATAGGTTCCAACATACTTTGAAGAAATCTAGTTGTGCCGGATTCATCAAGGATTTTCATCAGAGCAACTAGTCCGACAAGTATTACGAAAATCCAAAAAAAGTTTTCGATTTCACTCAGAACCCAGTTTGTAATTCCAGGTTCTATTGGGCTAGGCTGCCAAACCAGTTGGGCCGCCTGCTGGTTCCACCCCATGAAAGACTGAACAATATGTAGTATGAATCCGTACACAATCGCTGAACCAACTCTCAATAGTCCAATACTCCAAATTCTTGGCCCTGTTTTCTGAACAATTCTCAGTTCAACTGGCAAACTGTGCGCAAAAAGCATCATTGAAGTCAATACAGTAACCTGAGCGACACTAAGTGTCTCGACGTCGCCCATTAGATTAATGTATACCAACAAAGCTGCGTAAAAGTTGGTAAACAACGCTGTCGCCCAAACCAAACCAGTATAACCAGGTAAACCTAAGAATTGCATCAAGGGTGTTAACCACCCTCCAAGAACTGTGATCACACCGAGTTCCTGTAGGATCTTCACTAAGATCACCACTGGAACCATAAGCTTGAACAGTTCATAACTAATCTCTAGTGAATCTTTCCAAACAACTTTCAGTACATTTCCCAAGCGTGAGTTCATTATCATGTCCACCCGCCATCAACTACCAATTTTTGAGCTGTGATCATGCGGCTTGCGTCCGAAGCCAGAAATAAAGTCGCCTGTGCCAAATCTTCTGGTTGAACATGATCTGGCAGGCATTGACGTTCTTCCAATTGTTTTAGCCCATCTGGTGTAACATGGAGGGTCAATTGTCTCTCGGTCATGACCCATCCTGGAACAAGCATATTGACTCTAACGCAATTTGCTCCACCTTCATTGGCAAGAGATCTAGTGAATCCCCAAACCGCTGATTTTGCTGTTGTATAAGCTGGCATTCCCGTTTGCTTGAGCATCCAGGATACAGAGCCATAGTTGATGATGGATCCACCACCATTTTCCTTCATCTGTGGCAGCACAGCCTGAGCTGTAAAAAAAAAGTGCCGTAGATTCGTAGCCATGCGCTCATCCCAATATTCTGGTGTCACATCTTCAAACTTGTGCCGAGTGTCGTTAGCTGCATTATTAACCAATACTTGGATTGGACCATGCTGAAGGTAAATTTCACGAATCCAACCTTGTAATTCCTCAATATTAAGTAAATTGATTGCTTTAAAGGTTGGGGGGCTTCCCCCAGTATTTGACAAGTTCTGGCTAAGAACTTGGCCGGCCTCAGCATTCAAATCAACGAAGAACACTTTTGCTTTTTGAGCACAAAACGCCTCAACAATGGCCTTGCCGATACCACTAGCACCTCCAGTTATAAGCACCCTCTTGCCCGCAAGATCTGAGTAAATTGGGTTAGTCATCAGTTCCAGAATATTTGGAGTTTAAAATTTCAATAAGTTGCTCGTCCACCTGAAAGATCAAAGGCAGCTCCGGTCGTGAAGGAATTTTCTTCAGAGGCAATCCAGCAGACCATCGCGGCAATCTCTTCAACTTGAACAAAACGGCCCCGCGGAATCTTT
>JACLAC010014155.1_pt1 | contig 29979 bp, 21 predicted proteins | sample 8027881 | NCBI WGS metagenome assembly JACLAC01 (sample SAMN15725517, study PRJNA655200) | protist metagenome | isolation source: fluorescence activated cell sorting (FACS) single amplified genomes of... | place: Spain: Blaines Bay Microbial Observatory, Mediterranean Sea | collected 2016-01-19 | reverse complement strand
TTCCAGGCATGGCCAGGTCTGGTTATCATGCTCATGGCCATGGTCGCCAGCCAATCACTTCTCCAGTCTCGCCCGCACAGCCTTCAACCCAGCTTCCAGCCCGATCTACAAAGAGTAAAGTTGGCCCCAAAAAGTGTCCAGGCGTGTGCCATCCATCATACATTGTACAATTTTCCAATCCAGGCAACCCATTTGCCTTGGTTACACACACACACAGGTATCGAAAATGTACCAGAGAAGATGTAAACTTCTGTCCATAGTGGACGACTTCAGACAAGCTTGCTTTCGCACGCTGCCAGGCATGTGACGAATCTCGTCTGCAAGGCCTTCAATCCTACCCTCGTTTCTCTGGTTGAACGAAGAGGTCTTAATACATTGCAGTCGCGACGGTTACCATGCCCCAGGTTCTGTAGATAGAACTTCAGATTATGTTTGGCACAGTTTGGGTTTAGCAGGCGTTTGATCCGGTGATTAGTCGGACATGTTTGAATTCATCAAGGCCAGTCATGCGATCCATTTGTGATGACTTTCAAGGCAAACGCATGAGCTTGGTTGGGCTGGAAGGCTGGCCGGGGCCTCGCAGGTGATGTCTATGAGGAACTTGACTTTCGGCCATGTCCAAGCCGTGTCATAAACATTAGCAAAATTCACCATGCTCAGTATGTCCAGACAGGAAGACTTGTTTGAGGAACCAAAGTGAAATGGTTCAGAATTGGCTCATGCATGCCTGGCCTTACTCAGCTCCAGCAGTATCAACATCAGTATGCCATTGAGTATACCGCAAACGAACCAATGCTGCGATGCACCCTGCAGATGACAACTTGTGCATCCTCTCTTGCTAAGAGACGCTGTCTCAGGTACTTGTGTTGGAGCACATCCCCGGACGGCGGGTAGCGCGGACGTCTGCGGAGCGCGGACCGCGGGTAGCGCGGACGTCTGCGGACCGCAGACCGCGGGTAGTGCGGACGTCCGCAGACCGCGGACCGCGGGTTTGGCAATTTCAGTTGACCGCGGACCGCGGGTAGCGCGGACGTCCGCGGACCTGGACCGCGGTCGCCCTAGAGTATACCGCAAACGAACCGATGCTGCGATGCACCCTGCAGATGACAGCTTGTGCATCGTCTCTTGCTAAAAGACGCTGTTTCAGGTGAGGGCTTGCCAAATAGAATGGCTTCAGTTTTCAATGTGGTCGGGGTCAATCACGGGTGGTCCCTGTTTCAGGTGGTCGTCCGTCTTGGGGCCGACCAGTTTGGGTCGGCCGGATTGGGCGGTCGTCCGACTTGGGTCAGCCGGATTGGGGCCGACTTGGGTCAGCCGGCATGGCTGATCAGGTTCGGCGGCCGGCGGCCAGCGGTCGGCGGTCGTCTCACCGGTGGTGGTCCCATTCTATTTGGCAACCACTCAGGTACTTGTGTTTGTGTGCGTGTGTGAAGGAGGAACAGCTGCGGACTACAGCAATGACTTGTTCATGTGAGTGACAGTGAGTCTATGTACAAGGCATGGCAAATGTTGTTGGCTTGCTAACACATACCAACGTGCTGTCCGGAACCAATCTTTCTGTTTCTACGTTGCTGGGATTCTAGGCTTTGATCATGAACACTGACAAGGTATGCGAATCTTGACTTGCTTGCGTGTGGCCAGGTGCGACAAGGACAAACTGATTGTCATTTGACCACCGCTCTTTCGCTGTGGCCCCAAGCATAAAATACACAATCAGATGCGATTGAGACGCCCACTTAGATTTACATCATCTCCGACCAGTGTAAATAAAATGAGCAGCCTTCAGCCTCACAACCCCATCCATTACCTCGCTCAGACAACTGGCTATTTGTCAGATGCTACGCAGCTTAAAGAAGCTGAGTGGCGGTGTTTCTGGTGTAGCTTGTTAGGACAAGACACTTGCCCACACAGGTCTCACGGACTCTGACCCTCTAAAGAGCAGGGAGGCGAGCCACAGGGGTCTGCTGGGGAGCGTGCGTCGGCGCAAGTGTTCGATACCATGCTACCCCAAGTTCCCACAATGTTTTTGCCAAAGCCTTTTCCGGCGGAGGATGTTGCAGAGATAAGAGCTTTTGTGTGGTCTATGCTCGTATTCAGGATGGGAATCGTCTTTGGGTGTAGATGTTATGGAGGTAGCGCAACTTCAGCGCGATCTTGCGATCCTGCTTCAGGTCTCGCTTGAATCTTTTCTGAATTCGCTTGTTGACAAACTTACACCGTTTGCGCCACATGCGCAGGACTGCAAAGAACCTGCTCCTGGAACCCTTTGCTGTTCGCTCTTCGTGTTGAGGTGGAGGCTGTCGGGAAACGAAGTTGCAAGCTTCGTCGAATGATTGCACCCTCTGGAGCTGGTCCTTAGCCACTTGCATCACTTGCGAAAAACAGTTATTGGAGGTATACGTCAGTGATTGGGTGCCTTGAGGCATCTTCCAGAGGAAGAGCTATCACAGCAGACACTTGTTCTCCTTCGCAAGGGTTTCTGCAGGGGTCAACTTAGATCTACAGGTTTCGCTTGAGCAACTTACTTTTGGTAAACACTTGCTACATGTCCAAGCTTTCGCGCGAGCTTGCGTTCATCTACCTGCACACTTTGGAGGCTGCTTCATGCCGTAAGCAAGAAGCTAGTAAAGATTCGCCATGATAACCTTGTGGCGACAAAAGAAATCATTGTTTGTTGAGGGGTTTATCCACCGCTCTCGCTACATTTTGTTACAAGCTGGAGAGCATGGCAAGTGGTAACGAACTTTCGTGATCCCATTTCAATGCTTGGCAGGAATTATACCACTGTCATTCTTTCTTTTCTGTGTGTTCGCCCATGGCAAAACAACAGTCCACCGTCAGGGACAAATCACTTTGCGCATGGAAACCTTGCTCTTTGACAGCGTCTGGTTTTCTGATTGCTGGGACTACAATATGTCCTATGTACCGCCTGAGGCTGGGCTTTCATCATCCTATCTTTGCAAATCTCGATGATGAACATTGCTGACGAGCATTCGTGTTCGAAGGCCGATAGATAGCCTTGACCTAGGCCGACAAGTGTCCCGCACGAAGTCATTGAGCGTGCCAACAGAATTACCTGATATGGATGGAGTAGTGTCGCTTTGAAGCGCGTCAGTCTCCTGACAGACGTGGGGTATGGTTTCAGTCATGATGTCAATGTACACATGTGTAAAGGCACTGTTACGCGGACGAGTAAGAGTTTAGCAGGTTACTCTCTCAGTTCAATCATGATGCAGTGCTTCGAGTCTCTACCTTGTGCTCACCGACACGCTCTGGTGTTGCGGTCCCATGTTGTGATTGGCTGGCCACTTGATCTTTGAATTGATTTGCACTCTCTCTCATGATTGTGCTCGAAGTGCCTTGACGCCTCCAAGAGAGAGTCACGAGAATTCCTGTGGTTATGTGGCAGGTTGGCATGCGCGGCGTCGTCGTCCCAAAGCATGTAGCCGCTTTCGTTCCTAGCCTCAAAACTGTTCGGGTGCCCATCTATTGACAGAGCTCAGTGGTCTTCCTGAAAGAGCCCCACTTGCATACAACTCACCCAACAATACTTGCATGTGCGCTCCCATAATCTATCTCAGCTGCCAGCCACTCTTGCTCCGCACTTGCGAAATACCTGACATACACACATACATGAGATCATGTGATTTGTTCATTCGGATCTCTAGACGTTGTAGACAGAACACATTAATGACGGTTGACGGGACTCATTGGTGTTGGCAGCTCAATCAGAGCTCCTACTCACTTGGGTTGGCCCTTTGTGCTTGTAATCGCGACCAGTTGGAGTCAATGCGTTTGGGTGAGTCTGATCCCTGATTATTTGCAAGTTGCCTCGCTTAAGGATTCCGACATGCTAGTTGGGTCTCATGTTGTATTGTGCATGACCGCTCCGCTGCTTCAGATTTTTTGGGCCTTTTTTTACAATGACATAACACCAAGCATCTAGGCAGATTTGCAGTTTCCATTCCATGGCTTCCAAGTCTGTCTGTGTCAGAGCGAGAATCGTTCAAAATGACAAGAACATGTATGCTGTAGTCATCTTGCGTGTGGCTTCTGTCGCTGGATGAATTAGGTACAATGTCCATGGTAGATGGATTTGTTAGTTGTACCTTTTTCTTGTGTGTGTGTGTGTGTGTGTGTGTGCATGTGTGGGTGCTGATGGGGTCTAGTAGCTGTAGAATTGATCTCCACAGTCTCCACGACTTGTTTGCGCTTGGGCTCTCAGCCGCATGTCCTGGTGAGTATTGAATGAACTGGGTCGCTCAACACACGCTCCCGGTTGCATGGTAGTGGCTTTATAGGGAAGGGCCGACGGGGCAGCATACGCACCGAGGATTAGGGCAACGAACACCAAAGGAAACCAGAGTTCTAGAAAAAATGTATTTCGAGGACATGGGATTACAACCAACCAAGAGCATCCCATCTGAGTCTTAAGAGCCAACTCAAGGGGTCCAGTGCGCTTGCGCTGAAGCAGCTTTGCCAGCGGACGCCCTCGCGTTGATATTATTCAGCGTCGCCAACGCATTTTTTGGACTGGCACCTGTCGGCTTTAAATCTAATTATCTCGATGTGACAGAGAGTTATGTTGGGGTTGATGTTTACCATGCATTAGCTGGCCTGTCGCTTCGAGAGTCAAACAGCAATCAACATCTGAATTCACACAAGGTTGTGAACCCAGAAAGTCTTTGTGCCCTTTGTGCCCGATCCGATAAGCAACATGCACAGCCGAGAGTCATGGTGGGTCATTGGTTGTCATTGACTCGTCCATCTGCAGGGCGAAACATTCGTCGCTGGGTATGTGAAGGCGTCTGGGGACATCAAGTTGTGTAAATCCATGATTGGTTCAACCTTTGCCTGTTTGGTTTCGCCTGTTGTCTGTGCATGGGCCTACAACCACATGTTTGAAGCCAATGCCCTGGCGATAACTGTAGTTGATATGATGAAGCTCTGATGAGGGCTACCGTTGCTTGCTATTATCAACTACTTGAAAAACAGTTGAACACCGGTAGACCTTCACTCCTTGTAATTCTGGGGAAGGCGCTTGATCAGAGGGGGGGCCGGCACGGCCAGAACAAGCAGAGACTCTTGAGGCCAAGAATGGACTTTGATCACTGCAGATCGTGACGGCAAAGGCATACAAATAGGAGTTCATGTTGATGGAAGTCGAATCTATTGTTGTTCATGATAGGTCAGCTAGGCGTTTCAAATGGGCTAGCAGAGATGCTCAGACAAGCTGATCTCGTAGCGGACAAAACGCCGTAGTCAGCAACGGCGCCCACGCATAAGAGGACGGCATGCCGCATTTCTAATGATGAGATCATTAGTGAGGCAGGCCTTTCTTACTCAGATCGGAAGGCTGACCTGATCAACTCTGTGCTGTATCTTGACAAGACACTCCATAGCTCCCACTTGCACTGGCTCAGCAGCAGTGTTTGTCGTCCATTCTGGTTATTGTCACAATCCCCGTGTTCTGCAGTGAATTTCCTAATTTCACATGGACATGGTCGCTGTCAGCAAGCGTATGCAGGTTGTTAGTGGAATTGGCAACACTCTTGGCACAGCTGCCTCGTATTGTGGACCCATATTTGTCGGACAGTTGCTGCAGCGATTTGGTGGCTGGGACTGCGCATTGTTATCTATTGCCGCAATCAACGTCCTGGCTTTGGTAAGCATGGGTGAGAGCAGAATGCCCGAAGGTACAATGTGATGCCTTGATGTGTCACATGACAACACACCTCTGACTGTGGCCAACAGCCAAGTCCATGTTCCCATGCAACCGCTTTGGCCATGACCGTTGTGGCCAGAGAAGCGATCATGGCCAGCAATGCTGTCCTTTGCCAAAGCTTGGACCAGTGAGTCTTTGCCATGACAAGAGCTGATTGGTTTACTTTTCATGACCTCAGAGTGACCAATGAAAGCTTCAAGGCGATGAACCAATCACAAGTTTTCACAAGTGGAGGCTAGCAAGATATTACCGAAGACAGTGTTGAACAATCGGCTCTAAGGTCCCAGCACCTCATCTCACATGCTTGTGTTTGTGGAAACCAACACAAGCGCGTAGAAAATTCACATTCTGAGGATACCATACCCTGGAGCGTGTGACGTGTGAAGGTGAGCTCGCTGTATTAGTAGGCTGAGTATGTCAATGTTGTACAAACAGAAACAAGAATATAAAGGGCCGGCGAGGTCTCAATCTGATACTGTGGAAGTCTCAGCGAAGGGTTGGCTCCACACTCCATGAGGATCCGCGATCCTCTCAGAACAGAAGGAGCTCTTGTTTGGATCAATCCTGGTATCTGAAGCACAAACACATGATTCCCCAAACAGTGCTTGCACTGAGGGGTTCTGACGGCTTTTCAAGAGACCTATGGGGTTCATCCCGGGTGCGCCCACAGAGCTCGGTGGCGAGAAGTTCTTGTAAAAATGCATACTTGGTGACACTGACCTTCGCCCCTCTCGAACGGAATAGGGGGTCGCGAGCTCAAACACACAACAACTCTATGTTTTTTGTCAACTTTTGTCTTGGGCCGTGTCATGATCGCCAGGCAGCCTCAGATGATGCAGATGTCTGCTGTTGGGACAGGATTGATGTCTTGTCAAGTCTCTAAAGCAGACATCTGTCGTGTCTCAGCAGAAGACATCTGTCCCGTCTCAACAACACATTGTTTATGTGTCAGAAACAGGCCAAGGGCCCGACAGATGGAAAGCGATGTATCTCGACAGCCGCACAGTAACTTTTCAAGCCGACCGCACCCCCCAAGACAGAATCGCGGTGCGGTTCTAATGGGCATTGCCGTTTGGCGAGTTATTGAAAAACCCAAAAAAATGGCAATGGGGTCAATATGTCAGGTAATGGACAAGGCCCCAAATCGGGGAAAGTTGTCGGAAATGGGTCCAGAATGGTCGCCAGGGCCTGAGAAGAAAGCCCTGAGCTTCCAACCGTGCTTAGCTGTTGATTGCGCGCGGACCCGGGGCCAGGAGGGGCCGCCAATGGTCAGTTCCGGCCGAAACTGGCCATCCGGGCCGCGGGCTGCGGCCTCAACTTCTTGACTGCTCAATAGGACCTCCCCGGTTTGGGGTCTCGCGCTGGGGTCATTTTGTTGCCTCCATGCCTGAGTAAGGATGCAGCTTGCCAGTTTGTGAGAGATTGGCACATGTCAGGCTCCATTGGGCTTTTCTTGTGCACGACCCTGGTGAACTAAAGACCTTGTGCCTGGTTGATACTGGTGGCAAGAGGTTAGACGCCATTCCATGGAAGCCTTTTTTGGTCATCTTGGGAATCCTTGGTTGACTGTTGGGCCCCGGGAGTGGTCCGGATGGCTCCGGATCGGCCGTGCGATTCACGTGGTCCGATTTTCAGGCCAAACCATTGATCCTCGACCCATTTCGGGGCAAATTTGATGGCTTTTGGCCGGACCAGAACTTTGGTCATGATTTGGGCCTGACCTGGCCTGACCTGACGTGGCCAAGGTGGCCATTCGACATTTGGCATTCAACATTGGCATTCAGCATTCATTGGCATTGAACAATGGCATTCAGGATTCAGCATTGGCATTCAACATTGACATTCAGCATTGGCATCCATCATTGGCATTCAACATTGACATTCAACATTGACATTCAACATTGGCATTCGACATTGGCATTCAGCATTGGCATTCGACATTGGCACTCGACATTAGAATTCAGAATTGGCATTCAACATGTGCATCTAACATTGGCATTCAACATTGGCATTCAACATTGACCTTCAGCATTGACATTCAACTTTTACATTCAACATTGGCATTCAACATTGGCATTCAGCATTGGCATTCAGCATTCATTGGCATTCAGCATTGAAATTCAGCATTGCCATTCAATAGACCATTAATAGCAGTTAAAAACCCGTGAATAGCCTGTTAATAGCCGTTAACAACACGTTAATACCTGTTAGTAGCTTGTCAATAGCCGTTAATATTCCGATAATAGCCTGTTAATAGCCGTTAACGGCCCGTGAATACCCGTTAATAGCCCGTTAATAGCCATTAATAGTTGACCATGGTAACCAAAATAGGCTTCCATAGAATGGTACCTAAGCAAGAGGCAAGCCCGAGATCCATGCTGGGTCATGCGACCCATGGTTTCTCGAGAGACTATCTTCTCAAGACTCTCTCGCTAAGTCTGCAGTTGTTCTTTGCATCTTGGCTGCCGAAGTAGTCTCAATGTGTCCGGACCAAGTGCCGGCTTCATTTGAGTTGATTATGTTCATGGGTCGAATGCTTGTCCAATACTTGGGCAGACCATGAGGAATGCAACTGCAACTTGATCATTCAGGTCTCAGCATGTTGAAAGCTGTCCAAGAGGTGTTACAGGACATCATCTAATCAGCTTCTGGTTGTCAAGTTTGTTGTTTGGTCTGCAAAACGATGAGATCAGTATTTTCCAAGTGAAACTTTATGGTCCGTCACTGGTCTGATCTTGGGCTGGACGACCTGCGCAGGATCCTGGGGCAGCGCTGTGCGCCTGGAGAAAGTTTTGGCACTTCTGTCGGGCTGCCCTATTTTGATTTTGTGAATATGAACTTGTTTGGGTCGCTGTCTCAACATTTTCTCCTTTGCCTTTTTCAAGGCTTCTTCTTTCCAGCCCGACCAGAAAAGAAAGGTCGCTCTGGATGATCTCAAACCGGACCCAGGCAGGCAATGCTAGCTCTATGCTGGTGGAACTTGTGGCATGCCATTGAACGTGAGGCTTGCAGTCTATTTTCTGTAGCGATTGATGACCAAACGACCTTCTCGAGAGAGCCCTTTAGTTTGATTTCGTACGGAACGTGCAGGTGGTGAGGGCACAGATTTGCCAAAGAGATCGCTCTACATCTTGCCTGCTTCAGCAGGCACTCTTCTAATAAACCATTGCAGACATATATTGTCATAGGACTTCGCCTAGGCCAAATAGTTTGTTGGCTGTGCAGCTTGAACCACATTACATCTTTACCACAGGTTAGCGGCCCGCTGCATGCTCGCTGCTCAGGAGTGCAATGTATTGACTTTCAGAAGTTGCAACTACATTTTCAATTCAAGGCAGGTGCGCACTACAACATGTTGCCATTTGTGCAAGGCAGATATGCACAGCAGCACATGTTTGCCCTTCGCAGTTGCTACCCATACAACGACATGTTTCTATTGAGGGCCAGATTACTTTCGCGTGTAAGATGCGGGTAGCATTGTTGACACTTGTTCGTCTTTACGATTGACTTAAACTCCACCTTTTCTCTTCACCCTCTGGTTCTCACCTCTATCAAACAGTGCATGATCTAGCAATAGTACATGCGTGGCCATCTAGGGTGACCATACTAGACGCTTACGTTCACAAATGGTTGATAGCGCTCATCTGCAAATTGATTGATGGCAGGTAGCGCGGAAGTCATTTCCAGAGTCAGGCCTTGGTGGGTAACACAAGCTGTGTGAATCTGCAAAGGAGGTTGATCTTGGAAGGAGCTGGATGATGGTGATTAGTTCGACTATGACCTCGGAACGTAGATGCGTGTCTTTGGCGAGTGTGTTATTTTGAGCAGACATAATCGCTTTCATAGGTTGAAGGCAATCTTGGGTTAGCTTGGTCTGGTGATTATGTTGGAAGCCACACCCCAGGACATTCTCGGCCCTGCCTATAGAGTTGCTATGAATTGATTGTTGTGTACGGTGCCACGGGAAGTGCACATGAAATCAATGCGATTGTGCAGCATGGATCTAGGCAAACTTGACGAGATTCACATGACAACTAGAGAAAGGGCAATGCAACCTCAATGTAGACTGACCTTAATACGGCGAGGGCGTATCAGTGTGCTTTCCAAATGCTGTTTGCAGTATCTCACCCTCAGGTGGTGCCTATAGATCGACAATCGTCAAAATGCATCATCCTTGTCCTAAGGAAGTTTCTTCCGCGATGGCGAGAGATTGTGGGTTGGCTAGACTTTCTGCGTTATACTTTTGTCAGTTCTGGGATTGTAGTGGTCAGCTTCGCACCCCAAGCTCTCAGCACAATGTGATCCGCAGCTTCTTTCAATTTCCATCTCCACTCTAAGGGCTTCGCTTGCTTGGTGGTTGGCAACTTTCCTTGTCATAGCCAAATCGCAGTTGCTCTTGCGCGTGCCCAACGTGTTCCATCTGAGTTGGCTCACTTGAAGACATTACAGAACTTAACTCAGCTGCATGTTTTCGGATCTGTGAGTGCTTTTGCTGGATTGAAGTCTTGCAGTTTTTTATACAAGGAGCAAGGTGTGGAGGAGCTTTGTGGCTTGGCGCACGTACCGGTAGCCTAAGAGCCAAACGAAGTTTGCAACATGGATCCTATTACACAAGGGTAACTTTTTTCAGCGATGGTGGCGCTACGGTTTGACTTCGTCGAGGTCTACCCAAATCCTGTGACTTCGAGTGCTGCATCAGCTTGAAGTGTCGGAAAAAGTTGCATTTGGCACGCATGCTATACTCAAATAGCGTTGCTGGGGTTTACCTTTTTCTATCTCTAGATGCACATTTCTCAGCTGCAGCCAACCTCACCCAGCGGCCTAGCTGCAGTGCTCAATTTGGAACTGGGGTCAGTTTGTTGCGGCAACTTGCCCAGTCAGGATGAATCATTGATGGTCAGCATGATGCGCGCCAAAGATCAACATGCCCTGCAAGGACATTGCTTGGCATGCTCGCAACCAGCCCTAGCCCCAGAGCATCGGATGTAATGCTGAGCCTCAGCAGTTTGCACGGAAATGATACCAACTACACATGGTAATCTGCAGTGATGCAGCTCTATGGATGTTGGATCTTACGCGCGGCCTTCTTCATTTTTCTCCATCACGACTCCAGCGACAACACCCACTCCATTCTGGTGATCGATGCAGAACGTGAATCGGCTTCCGGCTCGGCGGCCCAAAACTCCCGTCATCGCAGGTTACTGGGTAGGCTTATGTATTGAACAGGACTCGCAGGAACAGAGTTCTGCAGCGCTGTTTGTACCATGGATCAATAGTCTCGTCTTCCAGACGAGTCTTGCTTTTCATGGCGTGGTGTAAAGAGTCTCGATGGAGTCTTCCAGATGAGTTGTGGTTTGCATGGCGTGGCGTAAAGAGTCTCCTTGTGCCCTTCTTTGAGACATCAATTCAGTATGCTTCCAAGTCTGTTTCAGCCTCAGGTCTGATGGCTTAATTGAGGTAGTTGCCCACGCCACAGAGAACCGAACGCCACCTTCAGATTGGTGGGAGGGTGTTGGCTGTTCCTTGAGTAGTAACCAGGATTTGCATCATTTGACATAATGTTCAGCACCGCCATGCTAGCATTTATGATTCAGAATCGTGATTTTCTTAGCGCGGCTTCTAGGCAGCTGTGTCAGCTTCGCTAGCGTTGTCAATGGCAGTAGCTGGCGCATCAGATGCGCAAGGTCGAAGCTGGAGTCTTCCTGGACATTGGATGTTACATGAGGGTTTGCCGAATATTTGTAAGCGGTATTGCCTGGGTGGCTCCTTGTGGTGTAGACATTTTTTCCCTCAGGGTTGCGACGACCAGAGCCGCTGGGCCTTACTCATCCAACAGTTGATGGGTGTCGCTGATAGAAGTGAGTGATCTGGCTCGCGGAAGTGCGGTGATTGGCTAAAAGACTTGAATGATGGGGAGGTGTCGGCCAACATATTTGAATGGGTGTACTAGTTGGTCCCATCCATGGTCCAGTGGCGTATCCGATCGTAGACGCTTCCTCTCTCATGCAAAGGAGGCAGCTCTCGTGCGAAGGATTCAGCCTGCTCCCATTAACTTATTGCTTTGCTGATTTGGCACCTAAGTCATGCTGGCTAGGCACGCTGAGCCTGGCCGAGGGTTTTGCATACCCTGCAGCGGCAGTCGGTGCTTTAAGAAGTTTCTCATCTTGTGGATATTGCTTGTTGCAGACGACGGCGTTTTTGTTCACTACATCTGAAGTCAGGATATCACTAACACGATCCTGCCAGTTGTCGTTACGCGTATTCGAAATTCACGTTTATTTGAGCGGTAGCTATTTTTGCGTTTTACACGGATCGATCCAGCTATGACGCCACGTGGCATAGAATGGCATCGAGCAGACTCAGCATATATATATATATATATATATATATATGCTTCTCCACTAGCAAGCCCAGTGAGCCATGCCTTGGATGCGATGAAGAGACCATTTTGGAAGGAGATGCACTGCTAATCTCGGTATCATCATTCAAGTCTAGCAGTTGGATTCCATGTAAGAGAACGGCTGACGCCGCCCTTGAGCCAGAAGTTGCCAAAAGGCAAAAGCTTGAAGGACCTTTCTAGTTGATGTACTATAGATGTTGCTTCGACTTGATGGAATTTATGCGTAAATCTTGTCGCGAGTTCATCACTATGTCCTGGCGCGGCCCATGCATGGATTGTTTCGTCTTGTCCCATGATCTTGAATCAAAAGAGCATCGAAACCTTATACTTGACGCTATGGGACCCACCGTTTTTACCCATAGCCGCATCTTCGTGGGAGGCGCCCTGCCAAGATTCCTTGAGCATCGTATGAATGTGTGGACAGGGTTGGCATTGTTGTTGGCTAATACTGAGCCGAGCTGACCTCTCATTTCCAGTGGGCGCAAAGTGAGACGGACACACGCCCCTCCCGTGGCAAGTCCAGCTCAAAGCTGTGTTCCACATTTGCTTAGATGTGATGATCATGTGGCGCTCTTTGGTTGGGCTTGGATTGTACTGGAGTTGCATTCAAGGCCTAGCCTCTGGGTCCTTGATCTAAAGATATCTAAATCGTAATGTTTCGGCTTGGTGATCTGTATGCGTCTTGAGCATGACCCAAGGCACTCGATTGTGATCAAGAAATGACCCGATCTTGATCCTTTGCTTTCAAAGGCGCGTCACTACTCGACGACTTGCTTGGACTTGGCAGGGCGAAGTTCCGGGAGGGTCTAATTACCCCATGAGATATCTGAATGTGATGACACGCATAACATGCACATGAGTACCAGTCGGACAGGGCCCTCCTTGGCCGCACAAGGTTGGAATTCTCAGTGACCATGTTGCTGCAAAGGTTTCTGTGTTCTGTAGGATCCATTGGCAAGATCGGAGAGCTAGAAGATGATTCCTGGGCCGACGATGTTGGGGTAAGCAGTAGCATGAATCTTGCAGTAGCAGAATTGTGCCATTAGACGTCGCCTCTCAGGATTACTTGTATTATATAACATGAGTCTGAAGACTTCTGAACTTCTTTTGTTTGGGCTGGCGTACAGGACTAAGCTCTCAAATTAATACATGAATATTTCTGAAGTGTCGTAAATGTGTCGTCGCTTGAAAACGGCATCGTACATGTTTCCCCGCTTGTGTCCGAGAGAGGTTCCATCGAATTGGGCCAGAGATGTGAGGAGGGATTGGCTACAGCAGGAAAGCAACCCCTTCTTCACAGGCAGGTGTGAGCTTGTCTTGGCAGACGCTTGCTTGTGTCAACTTGTCCAGCGCCAAGCTTGCGCCAATGCCATGAGTTCAGGCAATACGATGCGACTATGGAGGCAACAACTTAACAAAACATATTGCGACACCACAGAGGAATGTTGCAGCGTTGGGCTCCTCATCGATGTAAATTGGAAGCGCAATCTCAAGATGGGCAACGCCCAATAGATCGCCGAAGCAGTTGCTGGGCATGAGGATTGCCTCGTTCGTAGCAGGTCGCTGGTGGCAATAATATATCGCCGAATCAGTTGCAGCTAAGTCTATAGTTGGGCCAGTGTAAGTAGGCTTGTCGAAGGTGCGAAGTGGAATCTGAATTGCGAAGTAGCAAAATGTCGAACCTTGGAAGATTCAGATGAGTCATGTATTCCATAAGTCTTTAACACTTACCCGAGTCGGGATCATTCGTTTGTCAGTGTCTGAGAATGTGCTCGACTGGTCTGCACAAGCGTTTGTCTTGTTTTGTTCTTACCGACAAAGCAGTGTGGATTGCGTCTGACGCATCTGATCAGCCGTTTGGATACATCCCACAAAGCAAATTGACAAGGGTCCTTTTGAGCCTTACCTACCACTTATGCTTATCTCTTGAGGTCGAACCCATGCATCCATATTACGTTGTTTTTCCAGGGCCCTGGAGATTTGGAAGCTGCCGCTGAAAGAAGAGAGTTGGCAGCTACTGGTTTCTCATACCTACCGTCTAGAAGACGAGACAAGCCGGCTTGGATGACGCAAGGCATCGGCATCAACAAGGAGCGCATTTGCAAGGCATAAACAAGGGCATGGAATTGGTCAACCCTTGGATCCACTCCCAGCCTCATGCGCCTTTTGCTCATGCAAAAGCAGCACTATCATCAAGCTGACTACCTTTTCTGAAAGTCAAAGGTCAATAGTTTATTTCGGGTTGGGCCCTTGACCGAAATGGTCCTGAACCATGTTGATTTGTTGGTGCTGACTTGGCGCAGCACCACTCCCTCACTGTCTTTCCTTTCTTTCGTGATGCACCGCGGCATTAAGCAGCCCCACCGCTATGAGACTGTGGCACAGCACAAGGCGGTGGTATCGGAATATAGTGTTTGCTTTGGAAGGTCGTCTTGAGAGGAGCCGGTTCTATGGGTCCACCGATATTTCGCCATCGTAGTTCTTGTGCAAAGGTTACCTCTTGGCCTCCCCCTGCCCCGCCGCGAAAGGTCGATGAGTCTTTAGTGCGCGAATGATCTCGCCTTGACAGCGATGCTGCGGGATGACTTGCGACCGCATACCAAAGTGACACGCTGAGGGACATGGTGCGTGCATGGTTCTTCCACATGTGTAGATAATTTCTTGATGCAAGTACTTGTGCGAGCTGCCTCTTACTCCAGTTTCCTCCATGCAGGCAGCCCAGAGTCCCAGCTTGTCTTCTCTGTCGCGGTCACTTTCCTCCGCCGTCGTTTATTGGATAATCGATTTGTTCGGTACCATTGCCACACCCATGGCCATACCCATGGGTATGTCTATTTTTGTTGGCTTGTTCATGACCCTCCTTGCATTCCTGCGCATTGGCACTTGCAGGAACGAGGTAAGGGCTACGCATGGATGTTTGGTTCCGTGTAGGCGTTTGTGTGCCCAGCAGAGGCTACCTGCAGGTGTTTAGGTGTGCCCAGGCGTTTGAATGTCCAGCCGAGGCTGCACACAGGTGTTTAGGCGCGCCCAGGCTTTTGAGTGTCCAGCTGCAGTTGCAAAGACGTTTTTTGGTATACCCTTGCTTCCGTACAAGCAATCCTGCAAGTCACGCATGCGCCGATACACGTGGAGTCGTTTACGCTGTATGTTGGTTGCGTTCCTCCATCCAGCCGAAGAGGAGATGTTGGACAGACAAACATATAGTGAGCCATCAAGGACAACATGTGTAAAACATCATATGTAGATCTTGTGATATTGTCATGAGGAGATCTTTGGAGAAACCACTGGGGATCCGATGAAGCCGGGTCTGACCAAGGCGGACATGGAGCGAATAGAAACGTCATCGCGTATTGCTCTGCCTAAGGAAGACCAAAGCATGTAGTTTACATTCATCAGTACCATGATAGAATGACAGACCTCATTTTTGACGACAGGTTGCCAACAGAAACGAAGAATCACACCAAAAAGGATGAGTCGCATGAAGCCAAGGGAAGATTGAAGCCAAGGACCATGGTATCCACAGAGTTGGCATAAAGCAATGTCAACACGCGCTTAGTGTACAGCCAGTGATTGGAATGTGAAAGGGAGGTAAGTAGCGCCTATGACCAGCATGACGGTCCCAGCACCTTGCCCATGGGCCCATGCTCTTGAGTTTTAAGCATACCAGTAACCTTGACGCAATAGTTCTCTCTTGGGTTTGGTGTACTTGGCTGAAATAACTTTGAAAGACTATTTGACCAGGCGCAAAGTCAAATGACCCAGGCTTCCTCTGTCAAGGTCGCCCTTCTTACTTTCAAGGAGCACTTGTCATGATAGACTGGATCTGAGATCGGTTGAGGATCTTTGGCGTGTGAAAGTGGTTTGGTGGGCGAGCTTATCATGAGTAAGTCCAAACCTTTGTGGGTGTTGCTTAGGTGATATTATGTCCAAACATATCCTGTTCTCAGGAGTCCTGCGCAGCGTCGCGCTAGGCCCAAGCCCACAGAGCTTTCAGAGCCTTCTAAAAGCTTGAATAACATGGAATCATGACCTGGGCTTGATATTCTCCTATGGTTGCACAGAGCGATTTGGACCGATTGAGATGCAGATTGAAGCTCTAACTTTGACCAAAAGGCCCAGATCCTTCTGGAGATGTGTTAAAGGAGGGTGCAGTCGCAAAGGCGCAGGCTCGCGTAGCCTTTCCATAATCCAGATGGCTCGGAACGTGACGCTGACTCAAAGTGGTTGCATTGAACATGGCACTTGTTTCGGGTTTTGTTGCATCTTCTGCATTGTCAAGATCTTACTTGGTAAGTCCAGGTTGCCATGCGTCTAGCGTTGATTGATGGAGGTCGAGTTTTACAACCGTTTACTGTTTCGTCCCGACTCGTCCCGAGCAGACCTTGGAAGCGTCCAGCCTAGAACCATCTGAGCAAGGTGGTCTTGACAATATAATTGATCAAACAATGGTTGGGTTCAGGTCTGACTACATGAATGCACAACCTCAGGAAGTAGAGGATTGTATCTGTGAATGCCGCAACACTTGCACGGCTTTGTCAAGTCTGCGTGCTTCAGCCAGGGAGTCGCAGTCACTGCGTTTTTGTCCACTCTGCATTCCCAATCAATCCCGAAGCGGGGTGGAGGTTGTGCTTAGGTGCGTGACAGCCTAGGTCCATCCCCTCGCAGGTGTCCCAGGCGATAAGCAGATATACAAAACTATAGCCCCACGCGCATTGCAAGACAGAGTCTTGTCACCCCTCCTGAGTCCAAAGTGGGGGAGATCAATTGGGAATGCGGATTGCAGCATGGGAATTGCGCAACCACCTGTGAGGCCCAACCTTCAGGCACTACCATTCCGCTGTCATTGCTCATGCGGACTTCGGCACGACAAGGAACCTTAAGGACCCCACTCTGGGGTTACTTGGACCTCCGGGGTTACTTGAATAGTGATTCAGAGTAGCCAGCAGTAGCAATCCGTCCGTGCGCCGGCTTTACATGGGCGAAAAAAACAGGTCAGGTTGTGCTGTGGCATTGCATACCTCGCAAGATTTTGGAAAATGGAAATGGTTGCCGAGGCACCTCTGATTTCAAGTCTTCCATAATGATTGTGTTCAGTAGCCATATGAGCTTGACAGCGGACGCCATGCGGAACTCACAAAAGGTGAGGGAAAACACTCATATTGCTCATGTACAAACATTGACAAACAATTCTTATCTTTGGCCAGCACCGATCCCAGACGGACTGGTTCGCACAAGTTCGAGGGATAGCCCCACATTGCTTGGAGCGTTTGTGCATGCACAGACCATGTCGCGAGGCAAGGCTTTGCTGCCGCCCTCTGCTAGCTGCGTCCTTGGGAGCCCAGCAGGCACGCCGGGAAGAAAATGGATGCGTTTCTCTGACTTTCTAACTCATGTCACCGCTTGCACTGGCGTGCACTTATGCTGAGGCTCTGCAGCCAGGAAAGTTGCATATAGACATGGATTCCGATCTGCGCAGATAGAACTTGGGAGACTCCTAGGCATATGAAATGTGGTCCAGTGGGCCCGCCGATGCCATGCATGAGGACCCATTTGCAGAAACCTGACGAAAATCGACGAAAGCCATCAGGGGTCGATGTGGCCTCACGAATTGCTTATCAGATCCATATACATCCCTATTGATCCGACGATGCCCAAGCGGAGTCCACTGGAACTTGAGAACATCCAGCTTGGCCTATCAGGTCGTGACATGCAACCAGGTCTGACAACATGCTACACAGAAGCATGGGAGTCAGACCACCTTCCATGATTAAGGCTCACATCTCCAGGGATAGGGATGAAATAACCATGTGCAAGCAAAGCCCTCACTGAGGTTATGCCTCAGAAGCAAAACTGAGCATTACCTATCAGGTGGCACCCTGTGCATGCAGAACTGAGTGCCATGTGTTTGATGATCAGAATTAAACTCAGATAGGGGAGGACATTTCATTGCTTCAGCTAGCTTTGTAGAATGATCCGTGCCACTAGGGTCGCCCCAGTCTCTTGTTTAGCCAACACACGTGATGCCCCGCCAGAAGCCCCTTGATAAAGTTATGTACTGCACAATGAAAACGGACCACTTTATCAAATTTTCAGATTGATAAAGTGGTGTCAGAGTGGCTAGCTGGTCACTGCAACATTACGTGATCAGGCCTGCTGGCAGCCTTGTGTAAAGTGCTGTTGCAGTGGTTAGCTGGTCACTGCGACGTCACTTTATCAGGCCAGCTGGCAGCCGTTACGTCTGCTGCCAGACAGAACAGATGTCTTCTGCCGAGACAGAGCAGTTGTCTGTTGGTGAGACATCACAGATGTCTGCTGCTGAGAAAGGATTGATGTCTGTTGTTGAGACAAGACGGATGTCTACTAATGCGACAGAGCATAATACTATACAATGTCATCTGTCTTGTCTCAACAGCAGACATTTGTATTGTCTCAGCAGCAGACATCTGTCCTGTCTCAACAGCAGACAATTGCTTTGTCTCAGCAGAAGACATATGTTCTGTCTCACCAAGACAATGTTTGTGTGTCAGAAACATGCTAACGGTCCAAAACATCGAAATCGACGGATCTCGACAACCGCACAGTGACCTTTCAAACCGACCGCATCCCCGAACACAGAATCGCGGTGCGGTTCTAATGGGCATAGTCCCTTGGCGCATTGCTGAAAAAACAAACATCGCAGTTTTCAGGCCCCTCCCAGGGTCAAAGTCTGGCCAAAATGGCGGCCTGATAAAGTGTCGTCGGAGTGCCCAGGTGGGCACTGCGACCTCACTTTATCAGGCCTCGGTCTTTGATAAAGTCAAGTCTTAGTGATTGGGGGCTTCCGCTGGGGCATCACACATGTGCTGGAGCAGCTTCAGTTCGGGGCCATTTATTATCATATGGTAGGCACAGTCCAGTTTCAGAAATGCACAATCCTTGGAGGACGCGAAAGAATATTTTTTTCTTGAGTAGTACTTGACACAATTCCAGAATTGTTTAAGCGCCTTTCTTACTAGTAGGTGAGGCAACCCAATGTTGTACAATTAAGAGCTACTGGTTAGTAAGTTCCAACGGAGAATAACTCAGGTCTAGGCTCTGTACAGCGTCTATTTTCGCGCGCTCCAGCTGCAAATTTGGATTGCATCAGCTGGGAATAAGTGGGCATGGCTAAGCAATTCTGGGGTTAGCAGTGCTGTTATCATTCCTAGAAAATTGAAGTGAGCAATTCTGGTGGCGATGTAACCGGACCCATGTGGCCAACAGAAAGAAATATCAGAGAGAGGTGTGTGGAAGCCCAACTTGCAAATGAGGCAATGGTTTTTCGGAGGCGCAGAAGTGGACAGTTGGGGCTGACCCTATCTTGGAATATGAGACGCCAGTGTTTCTTGTTGTATGAACGTTGTTAACTCTCACTGTATCCAGAGCTCCCTTGATCTATTGTGCTTGCACACTGCCGAATCTGGGCTCGATGATGCGTGGTCCCGCAAGCAAATGCTGCGCCTGAAAAAGCATGAGCCAATGGCATAAGCCGCATTACACCGACCAGCCACGCTAAGTGTTTCTGATCATTTCCACATGTAACATGTTGCAGAGTCAAGCTGCCTTGGAAAGTCTAGGAAACAACATTTGCCCTAAGTCTGGATCCCGGAATTTCCTACGGCTCGCTAGATTCTAGCGTTTTCCATGGGACATAATGTAATACGGACACTGTTACGTATAGTGCATACGAATCCCATGGGTATCTACTGGCTTCCGTAGTTGGTACACCAAGAGACAATTTGATACGCGACAAAAATAGTATAGGGCACAAGTTGTATGTAATAGGAATAGCTGACACACTGAGACACTTCCATGCAGACTCAAACTTCATTTTTCGTCTCGGTGATCATAGTTCTTCGTTCTGAGACCTTGCCACCAAACCGCGCTCATGTGATCATAGTTCTTACGCTTCTTTCTACAGCGCAGTTGATACTCTTCTTCAGTCTTCGTAGCAGTAACACTGAGAGCTATTTTGCATATGGGCCTATGCTGTACATTACCTGCCTCATGATCTATGGGCCTATGTTGTACATTACCTGCCTCAGTGATTAAGGCAGGGGGAACTCGACAGGGCCATCCGCCCATCCCAAGTCTTCAAGACGCTGGAAACGTATCTACAGACCTTGCTCGAGGACGAGATTTGGCCATTGCCAGCGACTTCTCGACAGCACGTATTGGCGTGGTCTCAGGGATGACCTCGTGCGGACCGGCCCGCACTTCGTCGGCTCAGACTTGTTCTTCTGTGTGTGTGTTTGTGCTAAAGAATCAGATGGTTGCATCGTTGTGCAATTTGCCTGGCGCCCACTCTTCAGTGTCTGCAGTGTATGCGTCAATCATTAACTCCTATGCTACTTTGGACCAAGGTTGGAATAGCACGACACAAAAGCGGTTCCAAGCAGAAGGCCGACTCTTTCACAGTGTTTTTTGGCAGCCACTTGGCCTGCTTATCGCATGTCACGTGACTTGTTCCTTCTGCTGTGTCGGACAAAGTGCGATCGCTGTTACGGGTGTGAGAGCTAGGGAGAGCTAGGGAGATCTAGGGAGAGCCAGGGAGAGCTATGGATTTTCAATCTCCATCCTGTATCGTGGCTTGCGAATTCGCGGGGCACTGGAAAATGAAGGAGAGCAATGAAAAGGATGCACTGCAGGCTGCCGCGCGGCCGCCCAGCTCCCACGGCGGCCGCCGGTGTGCCTGCCATGGTGACCTGTTTGAGTCACATGGGTTGCTACGGTTTCATACTGACATGTATGTCAGGACTAGACTAGGCCCAACTACTCTCGACGTCAAATGTTGGCGGGCGTTGTGCAGACTTTGTATCAACTTTTGCCCAACTTGAGACGAAATTGAAGCCGACTGGAGGCCGACGTTGGATGGGGCTTGGGCCAATTTGGCGCCGACGTTGGGCCGATGTTTGACCAACGTTGGATGAAATGCGGATCGAACTTGGGACGTCTTCGCGCAGATTTTGGTGGCTTTGTATAAAGTGTTCTATTGGTGCTGTGCGTATCCTAAACTGAAATGGCCCTGGTTCCAATGCTCCCCTTTGATGCTGGCTTGTCCAGGTAGTCTGAGAGTGCTTGCCTCAGTCCCAGAAGCAACATATAGTCCAGTGGTTGACGATATTCTTGCAGTCTCACTATCAGCGCGCTCATCGTAGCACTTTTGTCGTGCTGAAGGTTTGTTTTTTCTATGGCCTCTTGAGCTGAAGAACTAATTCAAGTCTCTGAAATTGCTTGTTTCAAGAGCCTTGGCACCATGACCCAGGAGGTGCCTCATGGGCACAGATGCCTCATGGGCGAGATCTCAGTGAACAATCTGGAAGCGATCCTGGATTGACATGGCCGGTTAGTCCAGTCCTTCACTTACATCAGCTGTGCTGCTGTGGTGTAACTGGCAGATGAGTTCCTCTTGGGATTATGTTTGGTCCTGGCCAATAATGTATGTAATTGACATTGTCTTGCTGATCTGTTTTTGGATTACAAACACGAACTCAAAGTCTCGATCTGAGGATTGGCATGCATACCACGTGTTGTCGGCATGAGTACGTCTCTCTTGCTTTCGCGATGGCAGACAAGGTTTATCATTTAGTGTCGAGAAGGAGCAGTTTGTCTTGGACTTTTCAGAGTGCGGCGAAATCGACAAACTAGTGTGGGTCGAGGAGCTACACTGCAATCTGTACGCTATTGCAGTATGTGGGAGTGATACTCACTCTTTCACCACACCCGCTCGCGCCCTTCATTTGTTGAACATCGTTTCTTTGCTCATTTAGTTATCAGTCTGCGCCTCTACAAAGGTCTCATAGACGACAAGCTTTTGCGAAAAATACATGACACTTACAGATATTTAAAGGGCTACGCCCACTGCCGCCCGCCCCTCTTCTGACAAGCGCTCCGTTCTTTGGAGGACACGTGGATTCGTAGCTCTTGGCTTTGAGTTCTGTTTGGTTTTGGGTGCTGTCGTTGGTGCCTGTTTTTTTGAATCCATGTGATTTTTGAAGGAATGTGCTTCGAACATGATGCTAAATTATGCATCTAGAAATCATCCCAAATGCGTTGGATAATTTAGCTCGGAGGGGGTCTGGAGGCCACTTGGGAGCCACCCTTGTGCAGAGGTGACCCCAAGACATCATTTTTGGCGATTTTGGCTCCACTTTGGGACCCCATTTGGGGACCAGTTTTGGCTCATTTTGGGTATCGTTTTTTGATGTCTTTTTGAGATGTCTTCTGGATGGCATGTTTGTCGATTTGGGGTCCATTTTGGACCTATTTTCGGGCCTTTTTTGGGACGTTTTTGGAAGCTTGTTCGAATCTCCCTGTAAAGTGTGACATGCACGAAAACATCAGTATTTATTATGGTTTAGCCATGTTGGAGCCTTTAGATAACTGACTTTTTGGGTCACTTTTGGGATCATTTTTGGATGCTTTTTAGGGTCCCTGTTCTGGGAGGGCTTCAGGACCACATTTTGATGATTTTGGATCTCTTTGGGGGTCCCTTTTGGAGACCATTTTGGTCACTTTTGGGGTATCGTTTTTGCATCGATTTTCAGAGGGTTTCCAGGACTCTCCAAAAGTCAGAGTCGGGCTGGAGGTGGTGCTGATTAGGTGGTATCTGGGGTCCAGTAACAGGTCTACATCAACAAGATAAGCAGATCTACAGATGGAAATCAGCTAACCTGTAGACAGCAGATCAGCTAACCTGTAAACAGTAGATCACAGACCTGTGATAGGAGATAAGTCTCGACTTCCACAGCCGTATGCCCCTAAAGGGGCCGGCGGATCTTCTTTTGCAGAGCCTTTCTCCGCGTCTGCTCACATCTTCTTGGCTGGGCGTCCACCAGATTCTGCTTCTCGATGGCCTCATCTCAAGCAGAGCATAATTATGATGATTCCAAGGTGATCATGGTTGCGCAAAGATAACCATTGGTGCCATTGTGTAGGGTGTGCGAGGCAAATCATCTGGATCTGTAAGCGCCTCTCCCTCTGTCCACCCGCACATCCTATGGACTGTCTAGGGCGGCTTTTGCACAGTTGCAAAGTCTGAATTGTCAAAGGGCAGTTGGGCACAGTTATGACGCTGTCTGGCATTGCTAAATAGGCTTGACCTGACCATGGCAGGGTTGTTCGAAGACCTGAGAAGTGCGGGCGATTGGACCCTGGATTTATGTGTCGCTCGTCAGCCCGTTAACATGTGTGATGGTCAGCACCACTACAAGGTCTTCGTCAACCATGCTGAACAATGCTGCTAAAGGCAACCATGGTGGATCCCGCAGCAAAGCCAAACGATCGGAAAAAAATCGATCGAGTCTTAGTGGTTTACCGCTTTGCACTCCTGGTCATCATCCTGGTCATCGTCTTGGTCATCATCCTGGTTATCTGCATGATTACCCTGGTCATCATCCTGGTTATCATCCTGCTGTACTTTTCAGCTTATCATCCTGTTGTTTTACTGTTGTCATCCTGGCACGGTAATGTGGAGGCGCTGACATTTTGTTCATGGGCCATCATCCTGGTATCATCCTGGCTGCTGCAGGCTGCAGCCTACTAGCGCGATTTTGAACTTAGTAAAACAGGTTACTTCGTCTTCCTGGCGTCATTCTTATCATCCTGGTCATTTGTCATCCTGGCGTCCCCCAAACTGCAGGGTGCTTCGAAACCTTGACTCGTCGTTGCCATGTTGTGCCAAACCGCCGGGAAGTAGCTCCAGCTTCAGCGAAGGCGTTGGCTCTCTCGTGACATAGGTCTCAGAAAACTGTGAGGAGTATTGTGTGGAAGTCATTCTGCTCTCCTCGAATGTGCATTCTAACAGGAAAGCGAAGTCTCTTGAGAGAAAACGCACCAGGAGGGGGAGGCTGTGGCTCGGCAAAACAAGGTGGTTCAAGACTTCAAGTGAATGGTTGGGTTGGCCTAGGGCTGAGCCTACACAAGAGAGTAGTTGGCTTGCTTTGGGCCCAACCATCAGAACCATGGGTTTGAGCTAGCCATCCTTTGCGCGGCCTTGCCAACAGTAGGCATTCAGCGCGGTGGGGCTTCAGGATGTGATTGACAGAAAGTTGGCGAAATGTCCTTTTCAGAAGGAGCAGAGCCTTTGGACCTACCATATACGCAGGGATTGGTCTGGTGAGGACCTTTCGTCATGCCCGTCAGTGGAAGAGCCGGCTTGTAGCCAGCCCAGGACATTGCGACAATTTGGGTTTGTTCATGGGCCTGAACCGGCCAGGACCAGGCCAGTGGAAGCTTGGGTGGAAGGCCAGCCATCTCGTCTTTTCAGGGCCCAGATATTTTTGTGGCGTCCTCGATGTAATCTGTCCCGCGCGAGGAGAAAGGTATGGCCTTCGTGACGTTCAAAAGTAAAGATGCTGTCGAGGCCGCCCTCAAGCGCAACGGTGACAATACATCAAGCTTGACAACCATGTAGCAGTCTCACATTCTTCAAAAGTTATCGATCCAAGGGGTGCTGCGTAGATTCGACCTAAGTGTCGCACGATCTTGGATGCAGAATGACTCCAGATTCAAGCTCAAGTTAACCATGTTGTTCAGATTAGAATCTTGCGACCATCAAGATTCGATTATACCATGCTCCTATAGGCCCTCACGCTGGTAACAAGTAGGCGCATTCCTGACAGAAGGGGTTGCGTGCTTGCATTCAAAATGTTGCAGCGACCCACACAGGCCTAGGCGTCCTGGACAAATCGCCCTCATCGAAGCTGGCTTGGATATTTGTGACATGTTGAATCGACGCAAGGGCAGTCCATGAACAGGAGGTCGAGCCATGTCAGTCCACACCTTGATGCTGACGTCGCGTACAATTCTAATCTTTCTTGGGTCTGAGCCCATCTGGCAACTAAAGAAATACATGATTTTTCACAGAGCATTGCTCCTTGATCCCTCAAGGGCCTTGTTGAAGACTGATCTATGGGACTGCTATCCCACAGAGCCTGAGAGGCAAGTGACTCGCTTCGTTGCAGCAGTATTTCTGTCGCCATACAAAATAGTGCGCCTTGGCATCGTATGAATGGGTAGTTGGTTCGTGGCAGTTGGCTTCTGTGTCATTATCAGATCACTTGCTTTGGCCTCAGTTCTCACAAGTCTGTAGAATGGCCACTTTGTCCGCTCTCGTTTTCTTTGAATTGTCACTGTACTTTCAGGTGACGAATACTGGGGTCGCAACTTGAAAGTGGAGTTAGCAACTAAGGCTCCGAAGGACGACAGCTCCAACTTCAGAGTCATTGCGATGGACAGCCCACATCACGCGGAGAAAGGCCACAGTTCCTCCTTCCAACCAAATTGCGTTTTCAGAAGTTTGGCTTGTGTTCATCGATGATCACTACAGTTGATAAATTTTCAACTTCAGTGGCAGGCAGCGAACTCTGGCAGTTTCCAGGCATGTGAGATTGTGAAATGTTGTGTACTTCCATCTACGCATGTGTTGTGCGTAAGCAGCAGGTCGGCGTTGGATCCGCTGCACATGTACCTTGTCATACAGCAAGAGATCTAACTTGATTTCACGCATTTTCCTTGGCTGGATGAATATGCTGTATCCCTCAAGCGCAAAGGCAAGCATTGCATCCAGCAGACATCTTGTTGTTTTTTGCTCTGAGCCAGGCTATGCGTTCACAGCACCGCCCTGAAGCCAGCCAGACCTTCAATAGTAGTCGTCTCTTTTCACATCAGTTCTCAATCGTTGATCACAATCTCGATAAATGATACCGCGTGTGAAACTAATCGGCAGGGATCACACATTCGATGATAGTTCATTACCCCGATTTCGCCACGCGCCTTGTCGCAGGCATTTCACTCTGGAGCTGTTTACTTGGGCACTTGCCGCTTCTGGCCCAGTCCCAAGAATCGCCCATCAGAGCCATCACCATTTGAGGTCGATGGATCTGCACGGGTTACTTCGGCATACTTCGGTCCCCTCCGTGCGCGCGAATCTTGCTTGGGTTGTCCTTGCCGGAATGGACACACCTTGAGCATGGACGTCCGCAGACCGCTGGGGAGGCGTGGACTTCCGCAGTCTGCCGACCCTGGGCTGCACAGACGTCCGCGGTTGGACGGTGCTCATGTCCAAGTAATTGGGTCATTGAAGCCAGACTGCAGGACGATGCATGGAAGGCACACAATTTTTGTCTTAATACATGCTTTTGGAAGAGCTGACAGATATACAGGCAACGTTGTTAGCCTCGACACAGAGTAGACGGAGAGTTTCACTTCCGTGTCAAGTGAGGACCAGCTGATAGTCATTGCTCATGAGTCAGCCAAAAAAGGGGGCTCACGTCAGACGGAACACAGCAAGTAGCGCGGGCTTTCGCGGACCAGAGACAGCGCTGACTTCTGCAGATCTTGGTTGGCGTGGGGTATTGAGATCATCCCGATTGGCTCTTATTGAGAATCAGCCTGGCTTTGCAGGTCGGTTCTAACCGTCCCGCTTTGCAAGGACGAGTTGTGCTGTTTGGTCCTAGTTTGTGTCGACATCCCACACATCACTCTCTTGGCAGCCTCACAGACTGCGTATCTTTTGCGGGGATCTAGATTCCTGATGGAATAGGCATGGATGTTGGCTATCTAGAGTTAGAATTGACAGAGTGCTTCTATTGGTGCTCGGTTGGTTGCTTGGTAAATGAGCTCGAAGTGTACTTGTAGCCAAGCCTCATGAGAGAACAGTGACCAGAAGCAAGTGGTTTGGTTCTTGCACTTTGTGGGCATATGTGGTAAGTTGCTTCCACATAAATGATGCGCTAGGCTAAGCATCTGTGCGCAGAGGTCAGAACGATTCAGAAGAAATCAGTTCCTCCAGACCGTCTATTTTGTGTGTGGATTGTGGTGGGGTCCTTCAGCTCTTGTCGTTCCTTGATGGGACGAGGATTTACCAAGGCTGTGATGCCAGGCACACATTTTTATTTCTCCCAGCCGAGTTGTCGTTCGTTCTGGAAGCCCATGTTTTTCAACTACCATGTCCAAATCGAGTTTTTGGACCTTGAATCCTTATGAAGCATTTTAAACATTTTTGTAGGAATTGGCAATTGAGTTGAGCCCGGAACTGCAACTTGAGTGGATCTGAAAACCCCAACATCCAGGCTGGTTTGGTGTGATCGATTTCGGTGTCCTCCCCCAAACAATAGCGATTCCTTGTGATCTCAAACTGCGTTTGCGAGAAGTTGGCAGTTGTTGCAGATTCCAGGGCATTCCGATTGCTTCTGCTGGATGCTGCCGTTGATGCTGACTATATGAATGCCCGTGCGTGCGGACGTCCGCTGTTGAGCTAGGATATATGCCTTTTGCTGAGGCAAGACTTTGGTTGTTGCAGCGGCTCAAGGCCTTCGGAGGCTGCGATAACGGCCCCCCAAAGCAATAATTGTGAAGCCCGGCTTTCAGATGCGGTGACAGCAGCCCACCCTTCTGGCAAAAGTGTGATGTTTTCAGGGCTGCCTAAGGCTTGCCAGGTTTGCACCTATAGGCCGCGTCCTGAGTTGTAGTTCTGTTAGGTAATATAATTTTAACAGGTCATATGAACGGAACCCTGTTTCGAGAGCCACTGGTTCGAAAAGAACATTATTCGACGTGCACGAAATCGTGATTGTCGACATACATTGTAGCGACCGTTGAACATTTTAGAAGTAGGTGTTCCTCTCAAAACAGAGTATTTCAAAACAGGTTTGTGAGCATATTGGAAGAGACAGTTGTTGGAGACTCAGATTGCTAAGAAATCCTATGCGCATGTACCAAAGGCTGTAGACTTGAGGGCACAGCGAACCCACAGTTGCTTCTTCAATCTTGATACCACACGCAGGCACGCTATTACTTTGCTGTGTTGTAAACAAGACTTCCACTGTTTCAGCCTTGATATCCTGGGGAGCTTCTGTAGAGCCAGTGCATAATGTAGATATAGATAAACAGATCGCTCACTTGGATGTGAAGGGCTTTCCCGTGACGGACTCCGATGCATTTCTCAGAAAAGCGTTCGCGAGCTGTGGCGGCATCGAGTCCATCAAAATACATAGAGCTTGGCAATGTTTCTGAAAGTGAGGCACGGGCCCTGTGGAACCGCCCGCAAAGAATCTCGTCCAGTGGCTGCCACTCAGCGTTCGCCTTGTGAGGACTCGCTGCCAGCCCGGGAAGTGGCACAGGCAGCAATTATTTTTGATTTTCAATCCAAGCTATTTAATGTCAAAGACTAATGCCTCGATCGCGACGTTCTGGATTTGTGAAAGCATAACTATGGGGCTGATTGGCTTTGTCAGACCTTGGCGGCATGGTTGTGCAGGCCTCTGAGCTATCTCCTCCATGCTTGGCATCAAGACTCCCACAGAAGTTGCAGTGCGACAACCAGGGGTTTGGCAAGTTGGGGCTCAGCGGGATTGTGCCATCGTTTTGGGTGGAGTTTTGGTCACGGGACAACGTTCAGAGGTTTGGGAGCAGCTTTGCGTTCCGGCGAGGAAATCTGGAGAACATGAGAATCATTCCTAACCTATTCTGGTTGTTTCTGATGATTTGAGATTTTGGGCCTGATCCTACATGGGACTTGCACATGTGGACATAGTCACTTTGGGAATGTGGAGACCACTGACCTTTTGAGATAATTTGAGATAGGAGCTGCTCTTGATGTTTGCTCTTTCAAAACATGAGGAATGTCGAGAGATGGCAGCTCTTTGCTGTCGAGATAGGAGCTGCGTCTAATGTTGCAAGCCAGTTCCACCCCATCCCTCGAGGCCACCCCTCCCCACCTCATTTTGTTATTTCTGTCTTCGGCCACCAAGGACGTGCGTATCGTATAGTAATAACGGTAGCAATCATGAGAATACTTCTGTCCAATCTGATCAGAGGAGATCCGTCGCGTCTGAGCAGAAGACAATTGAGTGCACAGTCGGCACTTTTCATTCATGTGCTCAAACAACATTTTGAATTATTGAGTAGGGTGGACTGGTAAGCTTGTAGATTCTCCACTAACATTTACCTGAAAGTCTCCGGTGCAGGCCAGCGCTCCACCTCGCTTCATCAGCCTTGCAGATAGAGATCGCCAATTGGAGCCTACCTTCTCACACAGTGGTTGGGATGATTGTAGTTTCAATAAACTTCATACAAACGCACACGGTTCCATTCTGCATATGGTGGCGAGCATTCGCCAGAAACCAACGCGCGCTTCTTTACAAGCACTCTGTCTGTGCCTATTCTGCTTGAGTTGGCTGCATCTAGCATAGCTCCTTTCTGAAAGACAAGAGTGAATCCAGCCCTGGGTGCGGCACGTCCCAGCAATGAAGAATGTGTGCAAGCAATCCCGCGCCTCAACCTTTAGACAAAGGTCTCTGCCTGAGGCGGGCACAAGTGAGATTTATGCCTTTTCCTGAGAGCGCGAGCGAATGGTTTTGTTTGCTCGAGCCTTTTAGGTGTAATCCAATGGAAGGTCAAATTCGACATGGACTTCTGTATTCTGGCGAATCCGGGCCGTCTCGCCGTCTTATTGGGGCTGTCTGTGGCCGCCAGCTGCTCGCCAAGCCACTCTTGAAGCCACGACCTAACGAAAACCGGACCTGCAAAATCGCGATGTTTGGTTTTCTTACAAATCGCCTCAACACCTGGCGCATCAGAACCGCACCGCGATTCTGTGCACGGGGGTGCGGTGGGTTTGAAAAGTTATTGTACGTATGCCAAGATCCGGCGATTCTGACGTGTCAGGGCCTTGGCATGTGTCTGACCCCCACAGAATCTGTTCTCGAGACACAACAGATGTCTGCTGTTGAGATAGGACTGATGTCCTCTCTTGAGACAAAACACTTGCCCCCCACTCCCACTCCCCCAGCTGCCCCCCGCGGCTTGGCCTCCCCCGCGCAGTTTGGGTGGT
>JACLAC010016309.1_pt1 | contig 29993 bp, 5 predicted proteins | sample 8027881 | NCBI WGS metagenome assembly JACLAC01 (sample SAMN15725517, study PRJNA655200) | protist metagenome | isolation source: fluorescence activated cell sorting (FACS) single amplified genomes of... | place: Spain: Blaines Bay Microbial Observatory, Mediterranean Sea | collected 2016-01-19 | reverse complement strand
ATAGGAAAATATAAGAAACAAATACATGCTAAATTGTTCATTTCATTATTTTCTATTTTAATTGAAGAGACAAGAGAGACTAGAAATTTTAGAGAGTAGAAATTCTTACACTAATTTTAAGTGTGCGTGAGAGGAGGAACAGAACTAACGGAGAGATTTTTTTATTGAAAATTCCTAGAAGAAGAAAGAAGAAAAAAGAGAAATGGAGGCTATCGTAGTCGTATGTACACTGTATTACGTAAAATAATGATGTAAATAAAAAATATGATATTTTATTTTTTTATTATCAAAGTTATTTTTTTTACTAATATTATGGGGTACGAACGAACACCCGCACAGCACAACTACAAACTATTATTTTTTTCTTCTTCTTCTTCCTTTTTTGTGTTGATCTTGTTGATTATTTAATTGTGTTGTGTGTTTTTTTTGTTGAACTAAGATTTTAGTATGATATTCCGTCTCACAACTAACTGTGAAAATGTTTTAATTCATTTCAATTCACTGCAAATTATATTTCATACACATAAACATTTGAACGGGTAGACATTCGATCTGTTGAATATCCTGAAAAAAATACAACAGTAGGATATATACATTATTCATATTCGTATTGTAAAGCGTTTCGAAGTCGGAACGGTTGAATCAAATTTTACAAAACCGCGCAACGTTTCTTCTTGCATTTTCAGAGTTTTTTGTTTAAGGGGTTTAATTGGACGAAACTGTGCCTTACTTGGTAAGTATGGGGAACACTCACGGTTCGAATGACGCAAGCGAGGCTACCACAGTGTTAAAGGAAGCGTTTGCGAAGAAGCTTGGGAACGAATCGCAGCGTGACTTTGTTACCGCCACCATGTCTGATTTTTTGGGTTTTTGTGCAGAAGACCAGCTGGCCGACCACGGGTTCAATGGCAAAGTGGAATTGGGAGCAGACGGTGAGCCCTCCCTGTCTGAAAAGTACACCAGGAGACATGTGGTTGAAGGGTTCTGGGAGAACATTGTAGCGGGCTTGGGGCATGAATCATCCCAAGAAAAGCTTGCCCCGAAAAGGCTCCTTGAAGAGTTGTCGGGAAACTTGAATATGAAAAGCACATTTAGCGAAACTTTAGAGAAAAGAATCGGCCTTCTCCAAGACGCGCTAGACCACCTGCGGCACCGTACCTTGACCCCGGCAGCTAGCAAGCGACCGATATATGAACATAATTTTGGGGTAGGCTGCAGTGCGCCTAAAGACGACTGCTGGTTGTACTTTCCGTTTTTTTCAGACCCCGCGCCTCCCGCTTCAGAGAAGAGGGAAAGCTGGGTCAACGAAGTCCATGTGCTTGTGTCTAATACTTCCGTTGCAAAAGTGATATTCGCGTCATCGAAACGAATCGAGAGCGTGGACGAGCTAACAGATACACTGTCGTGTGCGGATACGAAGTTGTTTGAGCGTTTGAACGATTTGGCGGAGGAAGGAAAATGCGATGCTATTGTCAGGCATTTTCAGCACATATTAGTCGAGGACATTGCAAGTGAAGAGAAAGTGAAGGAAATCAAAGCATTTCCGGCACAATTTGTCGGGGACCACATAGCGTCGATGGCAAGATCATGGGGAACTTGCGAGGCTTACTTGCCAGGCAGCACATTGCCCAAGTGGCATGAAATAGTTGAACATAGAAAGGAAGCCAGGGGGTATTACTACATAAACGAACAGTCCAGAATCAAAGGAGTGCAGGCGAAGGCTGGGGAAACTCCCGACTATGCTCGAATATGCATTTCTACCCGGGCAATGAGCAGGCTGTGCGCGCGCCTGTCCGGCCTGGTAGCAGAGGAGCCCCGGGCTTTGGTGGCGTTGGCGCAAGTGGCCAGGGCAACAGGAAATATGATGCCTGTTTTTGAATTAGTGAACTGCTTTTTGAACTTTCATCGCCAAGGATTTACGGTGAAACAGATCGATCCGAAAGGGGAAACAGTACATTGCGTTGAGGAAATTGAAAAGGCTGCCGCATCGTTGTCCAGCACCCCAACAGGATCTTTCATTAACGGGCCGTTGCCGAGTCTCCTTCACCTGCCACCAATTACAAACGCGGTAGAAGATGGGAGTTTTAGAGCAGGTCTATTGTACTGGGTTGGATGCGGTGAAATTGTCGATCGCGACGATAATTCCCTCAAGGAGGAATCTTTTTCTATCACGCTGACTTTCGAACGGAACGACACGCAAGATGAACATAGGGACTGGGTCACGTACACATTTGTGTGGAGAAGTGCATGTTCCGCGGTTGGTGAAGTCATTCGTACCAGCTCGCTGCACGTCGAGCATGCCGTGTGCGAAGACATCCCTTGCATCAGATCGGTGAATCACCCTCTTGTGGTCGCTTTTGAAATTACCGACAAAGAGATCAAGGTGGTCATCGACGGCAAGAGCAATGGTGGGGGGCCTGGAAACATCAAACTGAACTTCTCAGGGTCGCCCCATCCAGGAATTGCCGTCTCGCATGCGACTCATTCAGGCAAAAAAATGGCATTCTTGGGGTGCCATTATTGTTTTTTGGGAGATAAAGATATTTGTGACTACACCACCACGCTAGGTCAGAGTGAGCCATACAGGGCCACTTTGAAGCATGTTAGAAGTCGCTCGGATAGATCAGCATTAAAGCTCCGTGCGTTCCCAGATTCGTCGCGGTATTTTGTGCAGATAAGTCGAAGTGCACGGCAGGACCCAAAAAGTGCGGGTTCTGACGGGGCAATTTACTCGCTCAAAAAGTCGAAGCCAAACGAATATTCGATAATGCGAGGAGATAAGGGCTACGGAAAGGGTGTCCATTTTTGGGAAATAAGTGTCTGTGGCGACATAACAGACTTGATTTTACATGTAGGCGTTGCAGTACAAGGTATCAGCAACGCCACTTTAATTTCTGTAAGCGAAGAGGATGGTCCCGGCGAGGGGGGGACTGTGAAAGATCGTTTGCTGTCGAAAATCAAAGACCACTGGGAGAGCATCGAGTCGGGTGCTGTAATGTTTTCTAACAGAAACGGCTTGCTCATAGGAAAGCAGAAAGATACCAAAACTGACGGTGAGGCAGAGAGTAAAAATGGAGTAGCTGAGGAGGACTCTGGAAGCGTGCCTTCAAGCGAACCTGTCGCCCAAGGAGATGTCGCTGCAGACGAACGTGAAACATCAGTAGCTGATTCAGACTTAACCGAAAAGAAAGCTGCTGTAGAATCGAAGGAACCCTTGAAGTCAAACGATCGAGTGTTTGTGTGTCTTGACATAGAAAATGGCTTTGTCTATTTTTTTGTGAATGGGTCGCGGGCAAGAAAGGCGAAGCTTCCGGGAGTTGAAGGAGCAAACTATTGTCCCTCTGTGGGTTTTCAAGCGAACAGGAATTCTGTGAGATTGGTCCTTCGTAAGTCCCCTAACATTGGGGTTCTCCCAGACCCATCCAAGTTTTTAGCCACGCGATTGAATTTTTCAGGCACTGACGATCATTTTTCCGCTTTGTTGGGCGAGAGCACAGTGGCAAGTCCTACAGACATGATTGATTCCTTTGACTGCACAGGCGATAAGGATGGGTTTAGATGGCGAAATACAATCGTGTCCCACTGCGAGGCATTGCAGAAAAATCTTGGAGAACGCGCGAAGGAGTTCTGGAATCAGAAAGGCTTAGGTGTTCTCCACTCTGCCATTCAAAATGGTGCAAAGCTCGATGTATGTCAGTGGGTTTATGACGAACAATATAAACATATGGATGATGAGACGAAGCGCAATGCGCCAGCTTTACTTGAACTAAATAAATCGCTGCTGCACGATGCCAAAATGTACCATTGGTCGCACCTGTACAACTGGTTGGAATACCAGTGTCCTTCTGATCCATCCGACTTATTTAAAAAAAGAGTTCGCTACACAGAAGAGCCATGGTTCAGGGAATCACAAATGGAAGTGACGTTTCGCATTAGCAAGGATAGTTTGTGGTTTCCGCAGGGGATTGTAAAGAAAGCATCGATCGATGCAGCTGATTACCTCGAAGATATAAGATACTCAGCTCTAGAACAGTTAACTGGACGGACTGATGATTGGAGTATGCGATCTGTACAATTGCGGATACGGCATGATCTTTGGAGGTACGAACTAAGTTGTGACTTGTATGATCATACTATAAAATATATCCCTGCCTACCGACTTTTGGCGGCAAAGCGGCCTATGAGTAGTGTGAACGTTTATGTTCGGTTTGGACACGGGTTGCGGCGCCCAGTGCCCACGATAGAGGCTGGTGAAAGTTCCGTTGGTAAAAGTATTCCTGGTTCATCCTCGGCTTCGTTTGAAGATTTATCCGTTCGATTGTTAAGCTCACTTGCAAACAGCGCGCCAGACATGGTTACCCGACCACTATTTTCTCAATACAGTGGAGAATGTCTGTGCACAAATGTTTCCCAGTCCGTGTTCACAACCCAAGTGAAAGTTTTCAATGCCCTGCTGGAGCGATTTATGAGCCCCTCAAATAACCCAACAGAATCTGATTCCATGCTCGTCTTAAACAGCCTGCAACTTCTGGTATCGAACACTCGCTACCTGAAGAGCAAAGGCTCAAAAGAGCATGAAGGAGGGCAAATAGTGCAAGCTAGTGCCATTCTTGCGGCAATGAATTCCTACAATGACGATGACAACACGATTGTTCACATACATTCTGTGAATCAGACGGACAGACGAGATATTTTGGAATACGTTCCTGGGGCTGCCCAAGCCCTGCATGCATACTGGAAAAATCCGAAGAACTGTAATGTGTCGAAGGGTTGGCGTGCCCTGCTGCATGTGCTGTCTGGGGAAAAGTTCCAGTCTCAATCCCTTCCAAGTCCTCCCATGGTTACACCTGAGTTTTTGCCGAAAGAAAAGGCTTATGTTTCTGATTTAAAAAGAAAATTGGAATATTTAATAGAAAATGAGGCCATTTCTGAAGATGTTCAATGTGCCGCTGGTAACTTTCTTGGTGAAGCGCTGGTCTATTTTTATCCATCTTGTCATGAACGGCTGGACATGTTGCTAAACCTGCTGCGGCCTTTCGAAGCTAAAGAGACCTTAACAAGGGGGCAAGAGACCCTGTTCCTTGCAACATTGGCTGCGCTTATGGGACCGAAGTACAGGTCGATTTATGAAATGGATAAGAACATAATTCATGCTGCGGGCTGCAAACTATTGCTCCCGGTGCCGAAAATAACTGTGAAGAAAATTCTTGAGTCTAATGGCAAAAGGGAAGAGTCTGACGTTGCCAATTATACAAGCACGGAAAGTAAATCGGAGGAAGAATGCTACATTTACTCTTGCCAACGGCAGTTTATGGATCTTTCGGGGAAGAGTCTTCGGGTGTCAAAAGCTAGTCGCGCGTTTATGACAAACTTTTTGGATTTGATTAAGATTTTAATGGACTTGAGTGGTGAAGATATTTCCCAGATCTTGTCGAAGAAAGCAAATAACACGTTTTTATCATACATCTCAATATTGAATGATGAGGCTGGGCGCTCATTCCGCATTCCCGAGTCGTTGCTGAATCGAATTACCGTAGTAAATGGTGTCAGTACGGAAGGTATGACAGCAGAGGAACGACTTTCGCAAATTAAAACTGCAGACCGACCCTTACACTGTCAAATTCTGGAACAGCGTCAGGAAAACGTTGAGTCTGAAGCTTTGACTCACAAGTTTTTTCAACAGTGCGTTCCTGGAGACATAGGATTTTCCTCATGGATTGATGCGCAAGACAACTCAGGAAAGTGGTGGGTTTCACAAATTGTTGATGAGTCAACTGATGCTGACGGGAACAAAAGCTTCCGTGTTCAATTTACATCCAAAAAATCGAAACCTAAAGTGCCAGAAGGCACGGACAACTCGAAGGCTGACGATCTACCTGTGCAAGAAAGTAGTGAAGGAAGTAGCACAAAAATAATATGGTCATTTGAGAATGAAGGAACCTGGGTAGAATACGATGAACAAAATACAGCGTTGTTGGAAGAGAACTTCCGCCTTGGCAACGATGGTTTTAACATTTTGGACAGCGACAGGTACTGTGACTTCTTTACTATGTCTGAAGTTGATGACGAGAGCGGTCGGATGCGCTCCATTAAAAGAAATGAGACGGAAAAAAGTGGCGCAGATGCTGTGGCACCAGCTGGTAAAGAGTGGATAAAACTTGGGAGTAGAAAAATGGCACCTTGTGGAAGCATGTGCGGTGTATGCCCTCTCGTTGAAAAGCTAGGAATCCCAAAACACCAATATGATCATCTCCTGGGGGGAATCCAGGCGCAGCTGCTAAACTTTGCTTCAAACTTTCTGCACCACAGTAGCACTGTCTGCGACGCGCCCGTTCACTTGCTTCTTCGTTTTTGCCGATTGGTTCTCGATGAAAGCTTTTGCATTCTTGGCATAGCGCAAAGTGAAAAACTCAAAAATTCGAAAGTGTTCTCATTGCTTCCGTCTATGTATACTTCGTTTTTAGCTTTTAAAAGGACGCCCTGGTTAGCAGAATCCATGCTGGCCCCGTCCGCTCGATTGTTGCAGTGCATAGACAAGCTGCTGCGCAAAAACGATGCTATTCAAAATGCAGAGATCTCTTATCGAGATGCCGAGAGGGTGAATAAATTGTCGTCGAAGCATATGGCGCAGCACAGATTTAAACCTGGTATTTCCCATTCAAAGTTCAAAATATTGAACAATGGAGAGCGCTTAGTTCTAAGTGAGAACACAGTTGCAACAAACAACAAAGACTGGAGCACAGCTGCGTTGGTGACACCCAAAGGTCCCATGAAACGGGGAACGCATTCAATTGCTTTCAAGATCGATCAAACCGCTGGAGGGGACTTATTTTTTGGAGTTTGCACCCCTCAATTTCAAGTGAGTACGAATACCTACCTTGGCAGTGATTCTATGGGGAATACTGCAAGTAACCCTATGTCATGGGGGTGGTTTGGTAGCAGTAGGCCATGTTTGTACCCACCAGGTCGAGTTCGATATGGTGCACGCTTGCACAAGGATGATATCGTCAAAATGACTTTAGATTTAGAAAATGGCACTTTATCGTATAGTGTAAACGGCACAGACTATGGCGTGGCCTTTGGCCCCGGTGCAGAACTGTTAGGCGGCGGTGCCCAGGCTCTGTCGGGCCCTTTGTTATTTGCAGTGTCCATGATTCCAATCCAAACCGCCCAAGTAACAGTCATTCATTGCGTTGAAGAGTCTACGCAAAAGGTAAGCCTGCCGTCGCTCCTTGACTTGGAGAAAACTGTCGCCGCGGTGTGCGGATGCCTCTCGGCATGTTTAATCAGTGGGCCACCGGTAAGCAGAGACGAAGAGCATGCTCGACGTTGGCTGGAAAGCCCTTTGTTTGCCTCCGGTATTGACTATAAAATTGAAGGTCATGAATCGAATTCGTCAGACTTAGGAATGTGGGGGGATATCTATGCAAGAGAATGTGGTGGGGGATTGAAAGCAGGTGGTCTAATGCGACAGCTAAGTGCTTCTCCTTTAAAAACGGAAGTGCCGCCTGCTCCAGAAGCGATAGATCCTATGGTACAGTTCCTGGATAACCTAGCTACACCTGAAAGTCTTGCCACTGTTGCAATATTTAAACAGCTGGAAGAGCACTCTCTACGCTCTGCAAGTGCCATCGAGAAACGAATAAGACAAACGCTCCCGTCTATCTCCTCTGTAGATAATGTATTTTTTGCCGCCCTTGTTAAGCATAGTACACTAGACACGTGGAAAGAGGCGAAACTCTTGTCTGGGGGGATCGATTGCTCACCCTCTGGAACCATGTTGAAAATTTGGGATAAACTAATCCAAATGAGAAAGTGGTTACGAGGAGTACGGGGTGCGTTTGATTCTATTGTATCGAGTCCAAAATCAAATGCTAAAAGCTCGCAAGAAAGGTTTCAGATGGCGTCTGCCTCCAATCGCCATGAGCCAGTAAATGGAGAAGATGAAGAGAAAACGGGCGAAGAAGATGGGGATGCGTTGCCGGCCACTAACCAAGCTATGTACAAACCGTGGGAGCAAAAAAGTCGACTTCGGGGTGTACAGATTGTAGCTGGGACGTTTGAAGAATTTTGTGAACAAGTATCGGAACGAGCCATGTTTCTCCTAGCGCTGAAACAAAATGAACCAAAAATATCAAATCCCAGACGGCGGGGTAAATCCTATGCTGTATGTGAAAAACCATCTGAAATTAATTCTGCATCGCTGGAACCGCTGCTGTCTCATTACCGACCTGCTGAACCGTATCAAAATGAAGAGAAGAACAGGTTTGAAACTAGTCTGGCATCGTCGTGTTTCGAATATATCCAAGATGGTTTTAATGCGCCGCCTGTGTTGCTGCGTGAATTACTGGCGCTGCGAAGAGTTCGAGCAACCCAAAGAATATTTGGATTACAAGCTATGCTTGAGGTCTATAAGTCCGCCTCGTATCTGTCTGCAAAGGATGATATTTTAGTATGGCTTCGACCAGCATTGCGAGGAATTTCAGCTGTGGAATGGGATTTGGAAAATTTCAATAACTTTTACCGTTGGTCAACCCTGGATGAAACTAGCTTGTCACATTTCCGATCCTTGCGAGCGGCTGCCCTGGCGCACTCATCACCAGGTGGCAGTGAGCACCACTACTTCAAAGATCTCGGTGGATGTGAAGTATCCTTGCGTTCAGGAACGCAAAATGCTGCGTGCGAACTGTACCTCGAGACAATCCCCGCTCTCAATGCTGTCTACCAGGCAGGTTACGGTGGAAATTGTGGCCTGGCCAGGACCATTACTTGGACATGGTGCATAAACTTCAACGAGGAAGATGCAAGTTTGCTGCAGTCGTCAAACATTATAAAGTGTATTTCAAACTTTTTTTCTTACGATACATTGAAAGTCTGTTCTCGTCGGAGCTTTTTCCAAGATTCTTTGCTGCAAGTGGACTATACGTCGAATGAAATCGTCGGGGGCACCGAGCAAGAGCGTTTAAACAATATGATTTTTGAAGCGGAGCGATCGCTGGAAATTGAGAAAGAGCTGCGCAGAATTGCTTCAGACAATTCCAATTTGTACTTGGCCCAAACTCAGGGCTTGGACCAAAAGATTCGGGACGACAGAAACACGGGTATGCTAACGTTTGATACTTTCAAGCCGCCCGAAGGGTTCATGGGGTCGTCTGAGCTGATCAACCCGTCATTTTCCTTGTTTCAATACTTAGCTACTGTATTTCAATCTGAACAAACGTTTGCAGATAGCCGGAAGTTTGGTGTAGAGTGCACAGAATTATTAGAAAATTTGATAACGGAAGGCTTACAGCATCTTGATTTGACCAACGCGACACTGTACAAAGACGTTGAAAACTTTGTATTCAAAAATTTATCGGCAGCTTTGTTGCTTGTCCAGACAAAAATGGCGTTGACAGAGCCAGCGTCCAAATTAAAGTTTTTGAGGACTATCATGAATTGCCTTACATGCCCTTCTCCCCGTATAAAGAATTTAGCAGTAGCATTAATTGCGGCCATTATTCCACATTATGAAGTTGCAGATGTAGATGAAGTATCAAAATCTGCACTTGGAAACCACTTTTTCGAATATTTAGTTTGCAGTATTGGTGGAAGTGTTTTCATGTTGGATGAGAAGAAAAGAGAGTCTTCAGCTGAGCTTGGTAGTGGATATGGCAGTGGACAGTTTGCATCTGCCCATGCTTCCAACCTTGTGGCCATGTGCAGGACGTTGCTAAACTTAGAAAATTCTGGTTGGCCAAAGAAAATTGTCGGGTTTTACGAAACGTTTTTGGCAAGTGCTGACAAAGACAAATGTTTGTTTGCAGGTTTGTTTTCGATTTTAGGTGGGAACGTAGAGTGCCTTAGAGTAGGGGCAAAAGCGAGGTTGAAAGGAGGGACTGTAGGCACAATAGTTCAGTATGACCCTGGGTCTTCGATGGTCGGGCTAACGTTCGGGGAGTCTGCGTCAATGAATCCTCAGTCGGTTGCTGTAGCGTCAGTGATTGTGTGCGATCCCATTTCCATAAGCATGGCACCATTTCAAGGTCTTTGTGAGCGAATTCTTTCCTTTTTACATCAATTCGTCCTGGATCCTAGCAAAACTTTGCCAGATACCGGTCATATTGTCGTCGCAAAGAGGATAATTTACAAGTGCATATGTTGTTTGACTTCGAATGCGGGGACTGGATTGCTGGCTTCAAAGATAGGCCAGTTTCATAAGGCACACCTTTCAACGACGTTACAGTTGTGTGACCTGCCCAGATTTATGGACTTGCCGTCTTTGGAGTATACTGCCACGACTTTGCGCCATCGGTTCTTTGAATGCAATGTAGAGCCACTCGAAAAAAAATTGAATCACTTCGCATCGAGGTGGATTGATCTTGGTGCAATGGCGGGGAAGACAGACGGGGGCCTAGGTTCAGAAAATAATGAGGTGTTAGCAGTTCGGAAGAATATGGCTATGATGTTAATGGAATTCGGTGGGGTTGCTTTGGGCTGGACGCTTGAACTATGCATCCATGCTCTTAAAGAAAATAATGACGATCAACAAGCTGCGACAAATTGGCTTGATAGCCCCCTTCGATACGCATACGAGCGCTCAAAAATCGGTGCCAACGACGGGGATGACACAGAGCGGTGGTACAAAGCCCGTAGACTGGCGGCAGAGTATGGACTCTCCCCTTTGCTTTGCTGGTACGCCCTGCGTATGCACGGTGATCAAAACACACAACAAGTTATGCAGTGGTGTTTTGAACCCGAGGGAGGCCAGCGCTACATGGCTCAGATGGTAAAAGATGAGGAAAAAATGCAGAAACGAAAGCAACGGAAGGAAAATGAGGTTCCGGACAAGGCTATTGTTGATATGTGCACTGGTATGGGCTTTTTAGAGGAAGATGTACTGCTGGCACTTGCTCAACCAGGTGTGTCAAGCGGAGAGGCGGCGTTGAACTGGCTATTTGATGCCTCCGAAGAACAGAAAGATGCTGCTCGCCAGCTTCTTTTGAGTGAACAAGAAAATGCTGAGGAGAGTGCCCAAGGAGATAGCCCGCCGCTTGCCAAGCGAGAGCTGGATGACAAGTCAGCCCTGGAAGAGATCGGGCACACGGAAGACATCTTACGATCTTCCACAGATATAAACGCAGGTGACGCTGGCCACAGTTCCGACAGTAGCACGGCAGCACAAAGCAGGCGATCTGCTCCTGCGGAGTTGATGTGCAAAGACATTGGTGTTTTTGAGAACGGGATACTCGTAGCTGAGCTGGACAGAGTGGGTGCTGTTGAACAGGCTACTATTCCTGTGGGGACAGTGGTGTCGAACGATGGTAATCTGGTAGGAGTCGCCAGTCGCTGTTTAAACGGCTTGCCACATGTTCGTCTAGTGAAGGCAAAACTCCTTCGAAACATTACGGAGCTATTTGGGAGGCAACTTACGTCCGTGCGTGACCTGTTGGAATATGCGTGCAGCTTGGAATCTGCCCTGTCGGTCCAATACGCACGTCGTTCATTGTTAGCAAAAATGTACTTTTCGCAGAACTTTGAATGCGACTGTGCCACCCTCATTGATTTTGCAAAAGTAATTGCAGCATCAGAAGATGGCTTTTCAGCGCAGTCCCCTCTATCAACGGACTTGCCCTCCCCAATGGAAATAATTGCACTGGTTTTTCGCAAACGGTTGCAAAATACCGATCCGAATGTATCCCGACAATTTGCGGATGCCTTAGTAAACGATTGTACGCGCAATGTGTTCGAAACAACACAGATGGGGGACTCAGAAGAATACCAAGAGTTTGAATCTCTACACCCATACTTTGGACACTGCGACTATACTGAAACAGTGGAGTACAAAGGAGCAAAGGCTCTTCGAATATGTTTTGATGGTCAATGTGAAACGTCTTCCGATTCGTGCGTGCTATCGTTTAGTACCGAAAATGGGAATAACAGGGTACGAACTTTTTATGGTTCTGCAGAGAATTGGAGGTCTTTTGTCATCCACTCGGACACATTTCAGTTCCGATTTCAATCCCGCATTGGGGCAGAGTCCCGGCACAGTGGGTTTGGCTACAAATTCACAGTCTCGCCTTTGCTTGGATTACAGTGGAATAAAGAGTCTCAAGTTCGAGAAGACCCAAGTCTAGAGTGGGCATGCTGGGTTTTGGATTTTTTGGCAACAGATGATGGAGTCAAAGGTTTAGACGTTCAGCGAGCGGTTCACAGTGCTGCTGTATTTGAGGCGTTGACGCGATACTTGCGCTCTCCTGGCGCACCGTTTAAGACTAGGGTGATCAAGATATTAATTCAACTCCTTAAAAATCCAGCTCTGTTTTCAGAGAAGCCAGATTTGACGGGGTTGATCGGGATAAAAAATGCCGTAATGGCACGATGCGACGAGGAGAAAAAGAGTCAGCCAACTCGCGTCCTTTTGTCGCATGGACTGCAACAACTAGTGGAGCTGGCAGTTGTTGCAAGGGCAGCGGCAATTAGCTTTGAGGGCGAGAAATCATCATTTTTTACAACTAACGTACCAGATACGGACCAAGAAACATTGATTAAAAATGCTGGGGAGGGTTGGACGCCAGGGTCGGTGGAACTGGCAATAGTTTATGCAGTTAAACTTATGGATAAGTTGGACGCTTTCTGCTACGCGTACGATATGAATGTTTTGAATGCAGAGGGGATAAATTTGGATAATGCTTCAAACGTTGGTGAAAAAGAAAGCTTTGCTTTGCTAATGCTGTTTAATAAATGCCTCGGTATGATTATGGAATTTTTGGACATCTCGCCGAAAGCGACTGGTATAGGGTCCAGGCTGAATACTTACCGGGGGTACATCCTGTTGGATGTGAAGACAAAGTTAATGACTGCTGCCCTCGGTCAAACGAGAAGTAGGCGCAATGCTGGTATAAGAATACGTTTGGACAGGTACGAAGCCACTCGGGCGCGAGAATGTGGTTTAGTAAAACCTCATAATAGCAAGAGTTGCTTTGTTCAAGCTTTTAAGCAGATGTACGGTACCGTTGAACCACATTTGTTGCGCGGCAACGACCGATTGTTTGAAGTTGGGTGGTCTGGTGGTTTGCGCGAGGGAGGAATCGATGCTGGCGGCCCATACCGAGATGCTTTAAACGTTGTCGCGACCGATTGTTGCTCGGAACATTTTGATTTGTTTGTTCGGTCTCAGAATGGTGTGCACGAACGCGGTTTGAACCGTGACAAATTTGTGCCGAACCCCCAGTACAATTCTCCCATGCACATACAGATGTACGAGTTTGTTGGCCTGTGGATGGGGATCTCTTTTCGCACCAAGGCAAACTTGCCGTTCATGTTCTCGTCGATCGTATGGAAGCCTCTGGTAGGTCAGCAACTGATCAAAGATGATCTGTACGATGTCGATGTCGAAACGAGCTCGATGATAGAGCGTATTCGAAAGGTAAACAGCGAAGAAGATTTTAATGCAACATTTTCAGGCATGTACTTCGTTGTAAATGAAACGAAGACTCCTCTCCTGGTGGGAGGAGAGAACAGATTGGTGTCGTATGAAAACCGTCTAGAGTATTGTAAGCTCATTGAAACTTACCATTTGAACCGCTACTCACAGCAGACGAAAGCAATATGTCGTGGGTTCTCAACAATTGTGCCAGAACGATTGATGGCCCTTTATACCTGGGAAGAAGCTGAAATGCTTACGTGCGGGTCGCCAATCATTGACTTGGAAGATTTGAAAAAGCATACAACCTACGGCGGTTTCACTCAAGACGATGTTGCCATCAAACTGTTCTGGGAAGTTCTGGAAAGCTTTACGAATGATCAAAGAAGCCGTTTTATCGATTTTGCCTGGGGACGGTCCAGGTTGCCGCGACCAGGGACGTGGAATAAAAGCCTTGGGTTGACCCGCCTCGGTACTGACCCAAATACACTGCCAATCGCCCACACTTGTTTTTTCAACGTCGAGCTGCCACCTTACGAAACGTTCGAGCAAGCATCGAAAATGTTAACGATAGCGGTGGAGTTTGGGACTGGGGCAATGATGCTCGCTTAATTAATTCGAGCGTATAGTTTCCGTTTTCACAAAAAAACTGTGTTGGAGATAAAATGTAAGAGTAAGAAGTAAAAGACTCTTTTTATAACTTATTCTTTACGTTTAGAAGAATTAAAAATAAAATAACACGCACAACACTGTTAAATTGAGGATACTTACTGAAGACCAAAGTAAATTAAGTGTAAAATAACACAGCGCGCGTATATTTTGTTTTTGTCGTTTTTCGGTGTCCCCCAATACGGTGGTTAAGTTTTCGTTTTAGGAGAAAGTTTACACCGCTCTGATTTTCACTTATATTATGCTTTTTGTAAGAAACATACTATATATTTTGTTTTTTTTTTAAATAAAAATGCATGTACTAGGTGCATTTTTTTGGTTTTTTTAAGAATTATTTTTGTTTCTTAATGAAACGGATAATTTACTACACCCTTTCTTTTTATGTTTTCTCTATCAAATCCAAGATATTTAAATTCTTTAACTTTCCATGGGCACGTACCGTTTCTTGACGGAGAGAAGCTTGCATTTACAAAACAATTGGCCATCACTTTATCACACAAGTCCATCGTAAACGGAATGGCGTTATCGTATGCATGTACAAAGGGCAAAACCTGTACGCCAACGTCCGCAGCACGTTTGAGGATTTCATTTCTCACCGTCCAGAATTGAGCCAAGTACGCAAACGCCCAACATTTTCTGCCCAGGGTGTCTGGAGACTCTATGCGGGAGCCCGGAAGGCGCGGCATGTCGTAGTACTGAACTTGAAATACCATCCAAGTGCTCATAAAGTTTCCAGATATTTTGGAGCTTCCTTGGGTATTGTTCAACCACAACAACGTGTCTTTTCCATACGAAGTATTCAGGCACGTCGAGCTGCTCGCGATCGAGTTCAACAACTCTTGAAAGTATACAGCTTGGTTTGGCCAATCATGTTCTGCACTAATATTTTTCCAGCTAGTTCCACACCAAACAGTTACGCCTTGAACCAAGGACGAGCAAACTTTTTCACGCTTCAAGTATAAATTCTGGTCTGACTTTGCACAATCCTGTGATAGGGTCGGCGCGAGAAAGGCCAGGAAGACAAGCCCCATAAAACACTGGCGGGGTAGAAACATGACTGCTTTCAACAATGAACGAGGAATACAGTGCGAATAAATTCGACTCTGTCATAAAGGACGTTAATCTATCCCCTCTTTCTTTGTGCCCTTTTCTCCTTTCCTGTCCATTCATATTGTATATTAGTGACCATTATTGTTCATGTCAATGACAAAACTGTCTGCGGAAGACGGGGGTGAACGACTTTTCATTTATTATTATTATTTTTTTTTAAATAATATACGACTACTAATATTATTATCTGAATAATATAATAATAATAATAAAAAATGATGTTGTTATTTTTTTTTGAGAGTTGTTCCTTTTTTTTTTACTGGTTTGGTTTTGGTTTAATAATAATAACAGGTTTTAATTTTTTTCATATTAATACAGTAGAATAATACTTGGTATTAAAATAAAACTTTTAGTGTGTATGGAGGAGGAGAGGAAGGAGAGGATATTAATAGAAGAACGACTATGATGATGATTGTCTCTCTCTACAATAATTACAAAATGTACGTTACGAGAGAAGAAGACGACGTGAATTTTTTAATGTGACCTCCATGGTCATTTGTAATGCTATTGCCTACTACGTATTATATATAATACAATGTTCGTACACTCCTCGTATGCTGCCGCTTCCTTTTTTCTGTTTCTTGAGCAGTGCTGTTTGATGTTGTTGCTCCTCTGGCAGCAGAGCAAGCAGTTTCTTTCTAAGAAGTTGTTTCTTCTTAGTTTTAATAATAGATGAAGCCCATTTAGCAATTATTTTCCTTTTTTTTGCTAGTCAGTAGCAGCATTCCTTTCGTCCCGAGCAGCCAAGAGAATGTTTCCCTATGCAAAGACATTTAAGCAAGGAAATCAAAGTGTTTTACTGCAGCGTGCGTGGGTGAGTAGTTAAGCCCAAATTCGTGCGGGTCTGACCGAGTGAGAATGTCTTCTGGTGAAGACTCTGACAACGACGATGGGGTTGCGGTGCAAAGTCGTCAGACGTCGTGGAAGTACTACCATGAATTGAAAAAGAGAATGAAGAAACACACTGCGCATGATTATTTTTCCACGCAAATTGATAAAATCTCCCTAGGGAGGGTTAGTGAACAATCCCAGTTAGCCTTGCGCCCCCATGCCCCTGCAAAAAAGAAGGAGAGGAAAGATCCAGACAAAATATATGCACGGGTATGGGCGCGAGAAGCGAGGGACCTAGTGGCGACAGATGTAAACTTGTTGGACGGGTACGCTGCCAGTGATCCTCTATTAGAAATACAGATCGGTGATGGCGAACCGGTTCAAACTAGGCATATAATAAAAAATCTGAACCCAAAGTGGGACCAACGAATTGTGTGCACTTGCCAAGAGCTTCTTTGGAACACTTCCATCACGGACGTAGACTTTACGGTGACTGTATTTGACAAGGACCTTCTTTCAGAGGACGACCCAATCGGTACCTTTAGCTGGAACATCTTGGATTTAGTAAAGAACAGGAAACCAGTAGACCCTGAACAGAAGTACTTGCGCGTCACAGTGCACAGGGCTTTGGGAATTCAAGCGGGAGACGCAGACGGCTTCAGTGACCCGTATGCCAAGCTTGAGTTTTCAGGAATGTCCTGTGCGACCCAGGTTCACAAGAGGACCCTGTGCCCCGAATTTGACGAGGCCGACTACTGGTTTCCAATACCCAAAGAACAAGATTTGAGACTGTCTTTCGAGACCGATTGGAGGGAGATGGAGATGACGCCAGCCATTTTGAGGGCTGGAAGGAAGACGGAGCGAAGGGTGAAGGTCATAATGAGCGACAGCTTTGAATTGCTTTGCGAGGCCTTCCGGGTGTACAGTATGCTTGCTGATTTAGAGGCAGAAGATTTAGACGAGGACTACGCCGCGCAGTTACGCTGCGCAAAGCCCTCCTGGGCTCAGACGGACGATGGCGAAGAAGCGGAGACGATATCGTTCAAGGAGTTCATTGCTTTTTGTGACGATACAAAAATATTAAACAAGAAATTAGGGATATCAAGAAGGACTTTGAAGGAGATATTCAGGCGGGTAAACACGGAGACGGAACCGGCAGGCGGGGGCGACGGCGACGGCGGGCAGTTTCGTACCCAGGGAGACACGCAGTTGGAGCGGGGGGAGTTCATGGAGTGCCTTCTGTACCTGTCGGGACTGCGGTACCGCACACTGAAGGACCCCGCGAAACAGATAGAAATGTTGATCGACGAGCTCATCGAACCCAACCTAACGAAGCCGAACCCTGAGGGGATCGTGCGTGTAAATATAAATCCCCCAGACCTGCGCGTCAGTATTTGGGACTGCGACGCCGTGGGAGACGACGATTTTCTCGGCGAAGCGTACATTAGTCTAGGCGAAGCCGCACGGAAGGATATTACCAAAAAGTCTGCAATGGAGTACGGACGTCGCTGGCCTCTGGAAAAACGCCCTGGGCATATGAACCGCTTCGAGAGAGTGTCCGGCACGGTGTACGTCACCACCAGAATTGTTCAGGGCGACGAGGACGAGTACGGCGACGGTTACAAAAATGAGGGCTTTCATAGATTCGAATTTGACGATTGGTACAAGCTGGAGTACCACGAGGACATGGAGGGTGAGGTTGAACCGGAAGACATGTCCGGGGAAGTTCGTCTGACAGGTACCCTGTTAGTCCCCAAAGCACTGATCGCGAAAGAGGACGAAAGAATTGCGGTCGAGAAAGCGAACGAGGAAGAGCGCGAAAACGACCTGATGTTTCAGGTCCATGCTGTTGACGAGTGGTCCAGCAAATCGTTCCCGCTCAAGATATGCGCAACCGACCCCGACTTCAAATGGTTGGCGAATGTCGTCACGGCAAGGTACGATCGATTTCTAAAGCCTCGAGGGCGTGTTCGTTCGCGCGAGAGTGGGCTGCACCATGTTCAGCAAGGAACGCTGACGCCGTACAACATGTTCACTCAGCTGCCACCAGGCACGGACAAGTTGGGAGCGCCCCCGCACCCCCTCATGTCAAAGGTGAACGGACGGACGAAAGTGCGAGACATCCTCCAAGACGGGGACCACATATGGGTTCAGTTTCAGAACAAAAAGGCAAAAAATGTGATCGCTGGGTTGACCCAGTTGTTGAAGGAACAGAAGGCTGTCGACGCGAACCGGAGATGGCTGAGGCGGTTGTGCCGGGAAGAAGAGGTGAAAATTCAGGTGCAAATAGCCCAGAGGTTTAAGAGACTGCAAGAGGAGGACGGAAAAACAATTGTACAGATTTTCGAAGATTTCGACGACGACGGGGGGGGGACGATTGACCACGACGAACTGAGAGAAGGGTTTGATGACATTGGGATCGAGTTGTCGGAGGAACAGTTTCAAAAAATGTTGACCATATGGGACGAGTCGGGAGACGGTGAAATAGACTACGAAGAGTTTGCTGATATGTTTGAACGTATACAAAAAATGCTGGACGAGGATCACCGTCGCCCCCTGATACACTTTGACGTGTACGAAAACACAGGAGAGATTCGTTGCAAACCAGAAATCGGAAAAAAGTTCAAAAGAGAGCGTGTAAAAGAGGAAGACAAGTCGTTCCAGCTCGACTCATCAGTGTTTGCGGAAAGAAAGATGGAAGCAGATTCACAAGATTACTACGAGACCCCAGACATGCTGCGCAAGGCGCTGCTCGAGGACATCAAACACGCCCATCGAATAAAAGGTCTGTTTGATAGAAACGACTTTGGAATCTGCCAATCTATCCTTCAGGACAACTACCTGACGCTTTCGGAAACGTTTCGTAAGTACTGCTGCGATGAAAAGCAGAACGGCTATTTCATGATTTCGTGGAACTCATTTTCCAAATGGTGCTCCGATGCATCCATAATTGACAAGCGGAACTGCCGCATCAGGGATATTGATCAAGTGTTTGTGAAAGTAAACGCTCAAACTAGGGGCGTAGACCAGAATCATTCGAAAGCGTTGACAAGATTCGAATTCATAGAAGCCGTTGTCCGATTGTCTCAGCGGCGGTACCGCACATTGTCCACCGGTCCAGACAAGCTGAGGGCGTTCATTGAGAAGCATATAATTGCTTGCGTGGATCCTCTATGGGCAATTCAGAAGTTCAGAGAAGAACACCTGTACACAGAAGCGGTGCACCAAGTGTTTTACAAAAGAATTATTGCAATCAAGAAGCTGTACAAGGAGGCCGCGGCAAGCGACGGACCGAAGGAGGACTACGTAGAGTTGATGTCTTTGAAGGAGTTCATGGGTATCCTAAGGAAAGTCAAGATAATCAGCAAGAAAGACTTTAAACCTGTCAAAGCAATACATGCTTTTGCGCAGAGTCAAATGATGACACTTGACGAGCAGAAAAGGGACACGAAGGACAAACGAAGAGATTCTCACGAAACCATGACGTTGGTAGAATTTCTCGAGGCATTGTGTCGCATTGCATGGATCCACCCTCGAGTTTCAGGAGACTCTATCGCAGAAAAGCTTGAAGGTCTTCTCGCGTTGCTGTTTGAAGATGCCAAGAAGACGCAGTCTAATGTACTATCTTCAATGTTCGGTGGTGGGAAGAAGAAAGGCGCAGGAGGATTTGCCGGCATGTTTGGAAAGAAAAAATAGACGACTGGAGGCCATATATCTTTTATCATTAAAAATTATTTACGTGCTATCCCTATGTAATTTGTTCCGTTAAATAAAATAAATAAAAAGACGACCGTCGTTGTTTTTCTTGAAGTAAAAGGCGATGATAGACAGCTGTACTTTCAAGTGTTCAGTGTCCTTGGCGCGAAAAAAAATCCGACTCGAATTTCAAAGTGTGAAAGAATTTGGCAAGAAAAAAATAAAAGAAAGAACGGAGAACGCCTAAAGTCATAAGTTTAGATCAGATGACTGTTCCGGCCGCGATGCCCGGCCCCCAACGAACGCTTGTAAATTGTTCGCCCTCCATTGACTTGGAATTGCGGTTCCAAGGGACAATTTTTTGTGAAATGGACGAATTGGACCAAACGCCACCCGAACAAACGCGTATTCCTTTGAGTGTATTAGAAAGATAAATCGTACAGGCACAATTTTATATATCTCAAACTATATTTGACGTTTTAAATTTTAAAAAACTATTGTTTTTTTACAATGATCTCTTCGTTTCAAATAGTTAACACAAAGTCCTTTGCCATTTTTCAATTCCGCGCCACAGATACTATTTTCCGAAGACGCGACGCTCTGTTTTAAATTAATGCTGTGTATATATTAATGTAAACAAAAAATTATACACTAACACAGCGTCATCAATGATTAAAGAAAATGATGATGATGAGTTGCTTCGTCGTAAGAATAAAAATAAAAATACAGGCGGCATGATGAGATAGACGATTAGCTAGACTATCGCGCTAATTATCTAGAAACGTGTTGGGCGTGCTCACAAGCACCGGTTCCCAGGCATTCACTGACTGAGCACCGCAATGGCTTCTAGAGCAAGTTGAATTTTGTCGCTGTTCGAGATACCTGGATCATCCCACTTCTTTAACGCAACCCGTACCACTGCCTCTATAAATTCTGAAAAGACTATCTCCGGCATGAACCCATCCACCATCCGCTGTGCTTCCGACAGGTTGGCCGCGTTGACAGCATGGGCCTCGTCGCGAGCTTGGCCACCAATGAACGCTGCATCGCTCGCTTTCTGTGTATCCTCGTTGGTATCTCCAGGACATTCACCAAGCAGTAGCGAGTCCGTGGTTAGCAGCATAAACTCTCGAAAATTCAACGAATGTTTGCTTGTGTGTAATGATTCGTCCTTGTTCGCATCGGCAGACCCGTACAAGTTGAAGACTTGCTGCAGCGCTTCGTAGTTTTCGAAAATAATGGACCTTATCTCTTCTGTACTCACCAGCCTCCTCGTCTTTATGTTGTTTCTGCGTTCAAACAACGGAATAACGTTCGACAACAACTGGCGCAACTCGGATACTATTTGCTGCGTTGTCATCCTGTTGCTTGGTTTAAGATTGTTCTTCTTTCTGTACCCCGCACAAGAAATTCGAATAAGGGATTCGATAAACTTTGCTTTCGGCAGGCCATCGTCGAGGTATTGAAGTCTGCCAGGGGCATCCTCTGTCTTCTCGGCCTTTTTCTGTTCGGCCTGTCCCTGTTTCTTTTTTATGCACTTTTCCCGCTCTTCGTTTCCAATGGTCTTCAGGATCTCCTCCAGGCGCTCCGATCCTTCGTCTGCGGGCCCATATATCTTGCTCTGAAGGCAAAAGTGCAAAAGGTCCACCAAATACAGTTGTCCTGCGTCCGGAAGTTCGGAGACAAGCTCCTTGAATGTGAAATGCTCGAAGATTTTCGACAACATGCCATAATTTACTCGCAGAAGCGCTTCCAGCTTTGTTCTGCAGGTAATCTGGTCCCCAGCCTCTAGCGGCAGCAGGTCTGTCAAGTTAATGCCTGCCATGATCTGGCCGAATTCAGAAACCTGTGCACTGTCCTCTCCCCCTTCTGAAGGTTTGAGCTTCTTCCGTTCCATCTCGTTCAGCTTCCGGATCTTTCTCTCGGCAGCAATGTACTTGTCGTAACGTTTCCTTCCCTCTCTATTAAATGCAAGGTCTGCCCAAGACGGCCCGTTGGGCATTTCCATCCAATTGTCGAGGTCATCCGAGGGGTATGCTTTTGCCAGCAGCTTGTTCTTCTTTGCCACGTAAATGGAATTGCCATTCCCTTTCGATGCAGTGGACGATACCCTGTCACCACAGACAAAAACATTGTCGATCCTGAACTGTTTCAGACCCTTGGGCTTTTCCACAAAGTCTTGCCTGAGCAAGACCCCTCCATCCTCCTCAGGCTTTATGTCGAATCCCATCTGAACCTGGAACTCCAAATCGTGTCCATACTTGGTCAGCAAATCCTTGATCTTCATTTGGGGATCACAAAACTCTCTGTTTTCCCCGAAAGTTACGGCCAATGGAATCGGGAGGCAACATTTTCTGCCATCGTTCGTGCACATTCGCTGTCGCTGTTGCAGGCGCCCATGCGTTTCTTTATCGTTTTTCACGCGATGCGAAAGGACTACCGCAAGCCAGCGAGTGCTTTGGCTTCCATCCCCAACCCGTATCAGAAATTCTGATCCATTGCATATAGTTCGAACAACAAGCCCAGGACCGTCCTCAGCGTTATGCCCCTGTGAGTGGGTGCGCAGCATATTCTCCGTTCCGTCCTAGTAAGTTTTGTTGCAAGAATGACCAGTAGGGTGTTGTGTCACTGAAAAGATAAAGTCCGTATACAATAAATTCTTGGGGACAGATGTGTGTTTCGCTTGCTTGTTTGTTTGCGATGCGCCTTTTTGCTTCTTTGCTGATGATGTGCTGCGTTGTTTTATTTCATTATTATTATCTATTGGACAAGTGAGTTGCGCGAATGTATATAATATAGAAATATTAAAAAAAATATGACGGTGTTGTTGGTGATGCTGTGGTCCTTTGGGGGGTACGGTACGGATCAGAGAAACGGTTAAATAGTCAATAGAAATATGTCTATAATTATAATGAAAGAATAATTAAAAAAATTGGAAGAACGAAAAAGTCATTCATCCTTTTAAAGTGGTGAAGCTTTTGCATTGTAGTCTACAATATTTCATAGAAGAAGAATAAAATATTCCCATTCCTCGTATCATAATAGGAATACGCATCGTAATAGTCGTCCTAATAACGGTTAACAACAACAACAAAAAACAAGCAAAACAATTGTGATAGGAAGAGAACTGAATACTAATTACGAGGATTTGATAGTCTAGACCACGACTAGTAAGTTGTTTTATATTATTATATAGTGTATTATTGATATATTAATATATGGCGGTGTGCCTACCTTTATTTATACCTGATATTATTAATAATAGAAGTAAAAACCGCGTCTCATATAGAAAAATCGTTATTTGATTATATTAATTGAGAGATGTATTTTTTGATTGTTTTCATTATCATTAATATCCGTAAACGTTTCAATTATATTTGATTTTAGAAGAAATATCTGGTTTTTCAAGTGTGGAAATGGTGTTTGTCTATTTACCAGCGACACGCACAATTGAGGAAGAGCCGTTTTTGTTATTTAGGTATTTAGGACAATGAAAAAAAGCGGGGAGGATGACGAGGTGCCGCTGGAAGCAATCAAAGAGGGCACGTTCAAAGAGGGCAATCCAAAATTAAACTTAGGGGGGAAGGGCAAAATAGAGATACTTCGGGAAAAAGGAGTCAGCCGATATGCGAGCAGGAAGAGGGCCCCATACATTTTAAAGTTTATTGATTTCAAAATAAACAATCCCTTCAACTCCGACCTCTACGTGTTTTTGACGCACTCCAAGAAGGGGGCGGCGAAGAAAATGAAATTGGTCGACGAGCGCGACACCATCGTTTACCTGGAGACAGGAAACGGGGGGAGGGTCCGCGGCCCAGGGGCGAAGGGGACATTCTCCCAAGAGCTCCTTGGGGTGACGGACATTAGAAATTTGACGGGCATTGCGATTGTTAAGCCTGCAAACGGAAGGCCAGTTTCGACGGACCCGCAGGTGCACCTGTACGCAAAGTTGAACGATATAGGAGACAGGTCACCGGCACTGTGGTACCCTGTTCTGCACCTCCGGCGGACTGCCATGGAGGACACGTTTTACGAGCGCCAAAAACTGCGCGAAGAAGAGTCGCGCAAGGAGGCAGCCGGAGACTTTCGCTCGAAGAAGGAAGACTCCATTAAACTTATGGAAAAGAGCGCGAAGAAAGTGTTCAAGAAGTACGATGCGGATGGTAGTGGGAACATTGACATAGGAGAATTCTTGGTAATGCTGCGGAAACTTAAACTGTTTATGCTTCCAAGCAGGGCCCGAAAAATATTTGAGTACTGCGATATGGAGCAAGACGGTGAACTGGACATTGATCAGTTTCAGGTTGCACTGCATGTCATACAAGAATTGGACAAGTTTGACAAACAATTGGGGAGGGACGGTGATCAGCCGCTTCTCCAGCTCTTGCCGCACGAAGCGTTTGACATGATGGATGCAGACAACGACGGAAAGTTGGACAAGCTGGAATTTAACGAAGCTCTTCGATCATTGAATGTTGTCCCCTTCTTTTCAAACCAGCTAAACGGGGAGGCCTTTTTAAAAAAGCTCTGGACCAAAGTATTAAAAATGGACTTGCCGCCTGGAGAGCCCATGCCTTCGTACGCCAGAATACGCCATTTCGAGAACGCATTTTTAGAACTTTGTGACGTCGAGGCCGAGCTGAAGGCGAGGGGAATAGTTGTTCCCAGAGAAAGCATACTCAGTAAACTGAGCGCGAAAGGAAAGACGGGATCGCTGATGAACGTTGCAAATGCTAACGATTGTAAGACTGCGGAGGAGAAAAAAAAAGAAAACAAGAAATGGTTAGAGAAGGCCAGAAAAGCATTGCACGACCACATAGCGACGGAAGAGAAACGGGAGCGTGAAATAATGCAAAAGGCTAGGTCGCAAGGCTGGGAAAGGAAAAGGCAGGAACGTATTAAAATAGAAAGGGTAAAGCAAGCGCAGAAGCACCAGGCAGAGAAAGAAGCGCACGAAGTGCGGTTGTCTCAGGCAAACAAAGAAAAATCGGACCGTGCTGCTGACAAGGCGAGAGGCATGCAGGCGTCGAAAGCGAAGAAATTTCTTAAAGATATGAAGCATGAAACCAAAAAGCTTAAAGATAAAAGGCAGAAGGAAGAAACGAAAGAGCGAAAAGCCACCATGAACCGCAGACTGCACGATGCAGAAAACGCGGTGCTTCGAAACGGGTGGGACAGGATTGACTATAGTGGCAAACGCCTGCTAGAACTTCCAAAGGAAATATACTGGTACAAACAAAAGCGAGAAAAAGGAGAAGAGGCAAAACGGCTATCGTCCGTGCGCATCCTGAACTTGTCCAAAAACCACTTGACTGGACTGCCTGAGAAAGGCCTCTTTTTTCATCTGGACGAGCTTCAAAAAATGGACGTATCCTTCAACAAGCTAGAACAGTTCCCAGACGAGCTGCGGGTTTGCAAGAAAATGCAAGTGTTCATAGCGAACAACAATCATTTGGGGAATATTGAGGACACATCTCCTTTCAAGAACTTTGACCAGTTGGTACGCCTGGAGCTGTCCTCGAACCGCATTGCAACGTTTAGCAAGAATATTTTGAAAAAGTTCCTGCTGCTTAAGTCATTGTCCCTTGCAAACAACGCTCTGGAAATTGTCCCGGCAGAAATAGGCGTACTGGCCCATCTCCGGGCGGCTGATTTGCACGGAAACATGATCCATACTATTGGAAAAGAGGGCGGATTCTCCAGACTTACGGCCATGCACACATTGGACTTGAGCAACAACAAGCTCGAGTCTTTGCCAGACGACTTTGGAGAATTAGCCTCTTTGGTTGACTTGAACTTGTCGCACAATCGCCTTCGCTGGTTGCCAGAATCGATCGGGGAACTGCCTGAGATACAGCGTGCAAACTTGTCCCGAAACCAGCTGGTCCAAATTCCTGATGAGATTGGGCGCCTTAGTGGGCTGATCGACCTGGATATATCATGGAACGACTTGACGTACATGCCTGAGGCGACTGGGGGATGGGTAGCGCTTGAGTCCTTGCATATTTGCAACAACCATCTGGCAAACCTTCCCTCTTCTTGCGGAAAGTGGACCTCGCTTCAAGAGCTTCAAGTCCAATGCAATAGGATTAAGATTATGCCCCTGGAGGTAGGGTCGTGGTTCAATTTAGAGTACTTGGACTTTCACGAGAATAAAATTACCGAAATTCCAAAAGAAGTTGGCCACATGACCGCCCTTCGCAACCTTTCGCTAGCGCAAAATCTCATAGAAACTGTCCCGGAAAGCGTCTCATTGATGAAGAATCTAAAAATTTTGAGCATGCAGGAGAATGCTCTCCGGTCGTTTCCGGAGTCCATCAGGTACGTGACCTCGCTTGAGAACCTAAACTTGGCTTCCAACGTGAAGCTTCGGCAGGTTCCTCGCACTCTCGGAGACTGCGGCCAATTGAGGCACTTGAATCTATGCTCTTGCGGGCTGACGGCTCTGCCAGTTGAGCTTGCAAAGCTTACCTCCCTACAGACGCTATTGCTGACCCACAACAAGTTAAACATGTTGCCCGTCGAGTACGTCAATATTCTCCCAATACTATTGAAATTTGATATCCAGAAAAATCCAATGAAATTTTTACCAGAGCGGTGGTGTAAAGAGTGGAATGTACACCGCGAAACGAGGATCACAGAAACTGGCTACACGTCAACGGAGGCAGCAGTGTGGATACAACAGCACAGTCGTTTGTACCCCGTGCTACTAACAGCCTACCAGGAATGTTTGGCGTTCGATGACGGGGGAGAGCAAAAAGAGCTGAATACAAAAGGCCAAGGAGCCTTCAGTGGTAAAAGAGCACAGCAAATATTTGCTAAACACAGCGCAGGCGTTCCACCGTACCGTTTGCCCGTCAGGCTAAACGATTTTATCGACCGGGTAAAGGACAGGCGAAGCGTGCGCTGGTCCGAAGACGCACAGATCGCAGCGGTCCATTTTTACCAGTTTACCAGAGAACAAGGTGGGTTGCCACCAAAGTACGAGCAGCTGTACGAGTCAGAATGGAACGAGCTGCAGGAAAAGAAGAAGAGCGCCGCAAAAGGAATCGAGCGAAAGATCAAGTGGACAAGAGATGTGTATACCGAATTAAAGGAAATCGCAAAGGAAGCGTACAGCCGTTTTCTGGACGAAGCAAGTTTGCAGTGGTTGGAAGAAAAATTACGCACAGAGCATGCAGAGAGAAAAAAATTGAAAAAGACTGCTCAGTTCAATAGTCTTATGGAAGAAGTTAAAAGGAGACGGGTAAGACAAGACGAACAAGCCCATCTTATACAGGAGAAAAGAGAATATGACAAAGAGCAGGAAATGATTCGCGTCAAACAGGAGATTTTGCGTCTCAAAGCTGAAGCCACTCGAAGGCGAAAAATTGAGGAGGAAAGGAAAAGGTTGGAGCTCGAAGCCGAAAGACGGCGCCATGAGCTTCTGGAAGAGGCGGCCAACACGCTGGATGAATCGTCGATGACTTCGACCGAAAGCAGTCTTATCAGCATCAACGGTCCTTTGTTTTAAAGAGTGTAGCACATTGTAAAGAGATAGATTGTACAAAGTAATAAACTAGTCTAGTATATATACGTACTCTACGGTTTGCCTCGTCTTATTTATTTAAAAAAAATCTGTGTGCATCTCACATTTAGACTGTGAGATACGCCATACAGATAAACTTAGACGAGGTTTACATTCCTTCATGTACTGCGAACTTATCTTTGCTCTTGTGGTTTTACTAATCGATATACCCTTGTCACTTAGTCTTCGCTATCGATCTCAGATGTACTCCATGCATGATCCGAACTTAAACAGTTGTCTAAAGATACTTATAAACAGCCAATTTTCTTGTTTTTTAAAAAGATATTTAATAAAAAAAACCTATCATATATTTTAAAAAAACAAAATATATCTCTAGTATGTACCTATGATATAATATTTTTTAAATTGTAGAAGAGAAGAATTTTTTTAAATATTAACTTAATTCTTATCATAGCTAAATAACAGCCATATTATAAAAAACCACTAATTATATAGTATGTTTTAAGACTCTCAAGATTATCTCAATTGTAAGGTCAATTCGTGACTACAGCCATATTATTATTTTGGTTTTTATTGAATTTTACTTTGCAAGTCCTTGATACTACTCAAAATATCCATAAAATTTGATTTGACCTGATCGAATTCACCTTTTTGATGCAATGTTCCTACCTGCCCTTCAATAAATTTCAAACATTTCCCAACAGAACGTATCGCTTTCGGTTGCGTTGTTCCAACTCCTAAAATACCAACCGTACCACCGACTAGACTATCTGCTAACATGAACGCAGTTCCTTGGCGTTCTTGCAAATCGAATGCAACACCGTGCAACCGACACAAGTTAAAGAAAGCACCGTACTGCATGGACCCTAAGTTAGGATGATAAATGCAGTCATGTGCAACGTAACATCGAGACTCTAATTTATTGCGCGGTACAATGGATGAACTTTTTGCGGACAAAACCGAAGAGTCCTCAAGAATGGAAGAGCCGCTGGAAAGGCCACCAGAAAGTTTGCTTTCTTCTCCGTCGACCTTTGACGTATCCCAAGGCTCTATCATGTACTCGCCCGTTGCAGTGTCTATTCGACCACCCATCAAAAAGTGAAACAAGGCATACGAACACGCAGACCGAGTAAGCCCAATGTTCAGATCAACCGCCCAAAGTCGTTGGGAGTTCGTTCCTGAATCCCAGAAGGTGACAAAGTCAATACCGACGTACCCTATGATTCCCTTGTCAAAAAGTTTCTGACAAATGGCCAGCGCAGCGCCACGAATTGCAACGTGGGGCACACTTCTTTGAGGAAAGGATGAGCCGCAGTATCGGAAGGGAGTGGCAAATATTTGGTCTTGCGTAGATATCAAAGTGATCGAACCGCTCGGTTCAATCAGCAAATTTGCTGACGGGCTCCCTCTAACGTCTAGAGGGCAAGCCTCGATGACCCCCCCCACGCGTGTGAACGTTTTCACGTAGCGCTTCCAGTCTTTGTAAACTTCTGGTCCAGCCAACACTACTTTTTGCTTCAGGACCGTCCTTAGATTCTCAATCAATCTCATCCTTGCCCCCTCTTGAACTTCCGGGCGTCCCCAATAACCTTGGTCTGCTTTTGAAAATTTTGCCCTTTCGTTTCGGAGCTTTACTACTTGTTTCAGGTTCACAACGTCAAAATATGCGTGGCCACGGCCACCAAACTCATCGTCGATCTTAAAAATCCACCGAGGAACGTCGATATAGGCGGCAATTAGTTTGGCGAGCGCCGAATGAATTTCCTCTTCTTCGTACAAGTCGTGGGCCCCCGGTGGAGTGTTCATATCCGCAAGGGCAAACAGGCGCTTACTACCGCTCTTGGTGGCGTACAAGCTGGCAACCGATGGTTCCGGGCCTAATATGGGGATGTTAAGCCTCAGAGCCAACCGCCGCTCCTCTGGTCCTAAACTCCCTGGAACAATGTACGAGTCTCGCCCGTTGACAAACCGAAGGATTCGCTTAATACTGCGAGGAGAATACAACAAAATCGACGTGAGGGACATATGCGACGGAAATCTCTCTAAATTTTCTGGAACAATAATTTTGAATCTTGTTTTTGGGTCCTCAACACCTCCGACTTCCAGCAGTTTCTCGTAGTAGGCCAACACATCTTCTGCAATTTCCATAGGTGCAACGTATATGATGTCCACCAAAGGGTCGTTGATAGCGCACAAACGACTCATTTGCAAGTTTTGCTGAATTTGAAAGTGGGGAATGGTCAAACGCTGGTGTTCCTCCCGTGAGATGGAGGGCACGTGAATTACAACTCTCCGTTTCTCTTGTATTTCTTCCCACCGCGACCGGAATGTATTCGTCAAATCGTCCCAACGGTTCTCTTCGTCGTCCCGTTTCTGTCGAAGGCGCGCACGGTTGGTAAAGTACTCTTGCGACTGCCTCCACCCAATTTGTATGGCAGAGGCAGCCTTTGCCGCTTCTTGGTAATTCAGGTAACTTGTTCTGCTCATGTGCCGTCGAAAAATGGATTGAATTTTTGTTGCTGCCAGCCCCGGGCCCTCCTCTCCGACGTACCTGCGCCCCGGCATCTTCAGCATTGTGTTGACTTGGTCTATGTTGACGATGCACTGCAGCAAATCATCAGTAGACGGCTGGGTGAGCTCGTCCGCTGCTAGCTGAACTACTGTTTTACCGTCGATGTACGCCACAGGAACTTGGTATTGTTCTAAAATTTGTTCCAAAGACGTAATTACCGACGTAATGGAGCCCCAGAGGGC
>JACLAC010021988.1_pt1 | contig 29996 bp, 22 predicted proteins | sample 8027881 | NCBI WGS metagenome assembly JACLAC01 (sample SAMN15725517, study PRJNA655200) | protist metagenome | isolation source: fluorescence activated cell sorting (FACS) single amplified genomes of... | place: Spain: Blaines Bay Microbial Observatory, Mediterranean Sea | collected 2016-01-19 | reverse complement strand
GCCACGTCAAAAAAGAGCAACAGATCCTCGCCACCCACCGTGGCAATCGTGGCGTAGGCGGCGTATTCACCGCCGATCACGTCGGCGATTAGGAAAGTTCCATCGGCAGCGAGTAAGACACCGGCAGCCGCGGCTAGGTTTTGCTCTTCCGGGTCGTAGAGAAAGACCGCCGCCTCGCTAATTTCATCATCGACCAACGTCACCATACCGCGCACCGCGCCCAACACCAAATCACCGGTCCCCCCCGAGCGAATGGCCAAGCTGATCGGCTCGGCCAACTCCTCGCCCGAGATGCCGCGGGCGAAGAAGACTGTCAGACGGTGGCTAATGCCGGGATCCGGCCGCACATCGTGGAAAACCACTTGCCGGCCGCCGTCTATTACCGTGAAATCCGCGAAGATATCTCCCGAAAGCAATGGCGGGTCGACAACCGCGTCGAGCTCGACAAAATCGCCGGAGGTCACCAATGGCTCGCTGAAGTTTAAAACTAGATCAAAGACCTCAGAGGCAGCCAACAACGCCTCCTTCGCCGGCTCGACGCTTTCCACGCGCAAAGCAGTCTTGCGCAGATCTTCGGGGCGCAAGACAATCTCGATCCCCGTACTATCAGGCCTGATACCGACCGGATCACCGGCTGCATCGCGCGAAAAGCCAAAAAACGGTCCGAAGACAAAATCGTCCGGGACCGCCGCGCCAAAGCGGTTCAACGCGTCGAAGGCGGCGAAATCAGCGGCAAACTCGTTGGATAGGCGAAAGAAAGGGGGCAGCCCCACATCGACATTGGCGATGACCACATATGAATCTGGTTCGACATGCGCAAACGAAAAGGAGCCGTCTTCGCTCAGCACGCCAGCCTGCACCTTGCTGATCAGTTCAGGATCGAGGCCATTGAAATCGACTGCACGCACGAGCGCCACCAGCGCCGGCGCCTCAATCACGCGCTCGGTAGGCAACAGGTCGGGCAGCGCCAAACGGCCGGCGAAAGTGCCAGTGGGCAGCGTTCTGCCCGTGCAAAAAACATGGACTTGCAGATCTTCCAATTCGAGGCCGTTTGCCGACTCGGCCGCGCGAACGAACAAGGTATATGTCGTGCTATCGGCCAACGAAACGGCAACCGCAACCTGCATTCGATCACCCCCAAGCACCAATTCTTGCGGCTCAACCGGACCGGAAAGCGGCTCGGGGAAAATCACCAGATCCACCATTGGATAGCCTGCCGGGTCCAGGCGCAATGGCGCGCTGAACCGGACCACCGCTTCGGCGGCGGTGTCAATGGTCGTCGCGCCATCAGCCGGGGTCATCAATTCGATGGCCAGCGGATCGGGCGGCACGACACTCAGGTCGACGCGATCCACCAAGCCACCGGCTACCACCACTATATCTTCTTCGCCATCAGCGTCGCCGTCATAAAAGGCGTCCAATTCAACTTGATCGGCTAAGCCGAATTCCACCACCACCAAGGAAAAGACGAAATACTCGCCATCAGGCAGAATATCGAAGCGATAGGTGCCGCTATCGTCAAAGGTCGTCGCCGCAACCAAGGCCGAATCAAAAAGCTTATCCGACTCCGCTTCGCTCAATTCCGTCAGATCATGCAAGGCCGGGGCGAGAATCTCGGCATCCAGCAGAAAAACACCGGATTCCTCGCGCGCAATAAGCTCGTGGGGTATCTCACTCGGCAGATCCAACCGGCCCAGGATCGCGCCCTCGGGCAATGCGTCGCCGGTGGTAAAGTGGCTGGTAAAGAGGCCAAAGCGTTCGGACTGTACGAAGAGCTGGTAGGCCGTATCTTCTTGCAATTGTACGCCAGCGAGAATAAAGGCATCTAGGTCGCGGCTGAGTTCGAGCGTAAATTCGGTAGGCGGATAAGTGCCGATATCAAAATCGGGATCATCGAGCAGATCCCGCACCTGCTGGTTAAAAACCACTTCGAGATCTAGCGCGATCGGCACGAAGCTCTCCCCAGGCTGCGGAAAAGTAGACACAACCTGCAATCCGCCCCCAGCAAAAATCGGCCCGTCAAAAGCCCCGACGAGCTTAATCCTGGCCGCCACAGACCCCGAGGGGCCCCTCTCTACCTGCAACCGCACCTCTTCGCCCGGCTCAATGTCCGCCAAGCCGATAAGCGAGCCATCCGGGGCGCGGATCTCGGCGTTATCACGCACGGTGACAACCGGCCCCTGTAAACGCAGCATCCCCTCTGCTACAATAATTTCGCTGAGCGGTGCTACAAGCAAATCAGTCCTCGGTTCGGGTAGCCGTGTAGGGCTGAGCAAGGCGATCTTAGTGGCCTTAAGCCCATTGAAATCCTGGAAGAAATTGACGGCGGCGAATTCACCGACAAAATTCGACAGATCAACGATGGACAATGGCTTGAGATCGACATCGATGACCTCGGTACGCTCATCAATATTTAATACCGGACCATCCAGCTCGATTTGCCGCGAGGCCGGATCGATAGCGATGACGAAACCATTGATATCCCCCGTCTCCACGATACCGCCCTCATCGTGTTGTGGGTTGATCTCCAGCTCAGCGACAATCTCGCCGAAAGGATTGGGTTGTCCTGTCAAACTGTGCAGAATGGTGGCGCGCACCGGCGTTCCCGGCAGTAGATCATCCAGCGTACCGCCCGCAATATCGGCATCAAAGGCGACGAAGCGCGGATGCTCAACCGTCAAGATCAGGTCCCCATCGAGACCGGCGAAAGTGGTGAAAATTAGATTGATGCCGTCGTAGGGCTTGGCGAAATTTTGCACCTCCACTGTTCGCGCTACCGGTGGACCACCCGACAAGGAAGGCGAAAAGGTTACGACAATCGGCTTGCCTACGGATATATCGCGGATATTGATCGCAAAACCCTGGTGGTCGAAGACCTTTGTACGGCTGCTCAATTCCACGGGGAAACCCGCAAAGAATAGCTCACCTGTATCCCCGTCAAAGGAAAAAATCTCAAAATCCTCTTGCCAAAAATCGTCCACTGGCCCGTCTAATTGCGGATCGATCTCTATCCTTTGGATAAAGTCGCCGACATCAGTGTGCTGGACAAAAATCCGCGTAAAATCCCCCGGTTGAACGTCTTCTTCAGCCAACTGCAACCCACTCTGGGCGTCGAAAACCTGCACTTCAGAGCTCAATTGCCATATACCGGCATCCGCAGTAATATGGTCCCCGGCAACAAAGGCGACCTTCGTCTCGTAGAGCGGTAGGGCAAAGCCCTCTTTAGGGAAGGGCGGCTCGATGCGAATTTCCCGGGCCACTACCAACCCCGGATCGCGCGTCGCCATTATATCCACTACGATCGGCAAACCAGGCTGCAAAGCCTCGATCCCGACCCGACGACCGTCGCGGTCAAAGATATCGGTCTCTGACACCAATTGAATATCGACACCTAGGCGCAGAAGCTCTCGGCGTTCCAGATCGATCGCACCGATTATCGCATAGTCCTCCCAGACGCCAAAGATCTCGGTCGGCTGCGGTAGGTCACCGGGCTCCAGGTCCTGTGGAGCGTCTTCGGCGTTGAGGGCGATTTCGGTGATGATATCGGGAATCTGCTCACCCGCTTGCGGATGGCGGATCAACGCTCTGATAAAGGGCCGATCCAAGGCGGCCAAATCCGCCAGCGTTAGCTCCGTGCCCGTCGCCTCGTCAATCATAAACGCGTCGAGGGCCACCGGTCGCGTAAACTGGTCAAAGATCCGAATTAGCTCGCCGTCAATCCGCTCGAAACCAGTGAACAGATAGTCGATATCGGGATTATCAAAAGGGAAATCGTAGAAGCGCTCGGGGTCTTTGAGCTCGACGCGGGTCGCCCGTTTTTCACGCGAATCGATCTCAATAACCAACTCGTCTCCAAAAACCAGGTCTTGCGATGAGATCCGATTGCCCAACGCATCGGCGAAAAAAGTACCTTGGTCAAAGCGCACCGGAGCTTGTATAAAGCGAATAGTACGAGTTACTACGTCGATATCAAAAATTTCCTGAAACATCGACCACTCGGGCTCCGGCTCAAAGGGCTCTTCGCCGGGTTTGACCTCAGGAGAAAATGGCGGCGGATCGACGTGAATCTCGAGAACCGCCGTACCAAATTTATCGTTGCGGACCTGCAAGGCGACAAAATCACCCTCTTGCACATCGATCTGCCCGATCTCTTGCCCATCCTCGCCGAAGAAGACCGGCGCGTCGAGCGCGATCAGAATCGACTCACCCAGATTCGACAAGCCCAAAGCGCCATCGGACAATATCTCAACCCCACCAAAAGAAATCCATTGCGACTGCACCTCTGGCGGCGGATTGCCATTGCGCTCGACTATGACAGCCAGCGAAGTACCGTCGCTAAACCACTGAGTCTGGACCATTAAGTGTTCATCGATAGAAAAATCATCCAGAACGAGCAGCTCTCCCGTCTCCCCATCGCGATAAACGGTCTGATCGTCGAGGCGAATCGGGTCAAAAGAAAGCTGTATTATTCCCTGGGAAAAATCGTAGGAGACCACCGTGCCGCGCAGTTCATCAAAAAATGTGTCTTGTGGGAAAGGTTGAGAATCGGTGCCGATCCCTGCATCGGGATTAGCAGTCGCCTGGGGAAAGCTATTGCCGTCGCCCGGATGCGACTCCGAGGGCAAGGGCGATGGTTGCCCCGACAACCAAACGCCGTCTGGATCACCCAATTCCTCGCCATTGGAAAAGCCGTCGCCGTCGGCATCGAGCCCTGCCAACTCCGGCCCCCACTCGACATCGCCGGAAAAACCCGCCGCCGTGAGGAATTGCGCCTCGACCATCTGGCCAAAATGGTTGCGCTCACCACCACCAGCCGGGTTTATATGGCAGGTGCCACAACTGGAATTGCCGCCATTGGGTATTTGGTTGATCCGCTTGGAACGGGCTTCAGTGGATTCGTTCAGCGCCAGGACCACCAGTCCAGCGAGCAGGAAGTATGTCAATAACGTGCGCATGAGTAGGCTCCTATAATTCCATTCTAATCGCTATTACTAAAATTAACTTTGCTAAGGCTTAACACAGTGACACCGATCACGTAGCCCCATGATAAAATAGCACAAAAAACGGCGTTTCTCACCATTGCGTAAACGCCGTTGCGATTAGACGAAAATGCCGCAGGTCATCGTCTCGCATCCGGCGAATGATCAATCGCTCTGTTTCGACTGGCTCCACAACAGACTCCCGATTTTAAACTGGTAGATTCAACTTATGTTTGCGTCCGCGTTCCCACCAATGGTAGGGTGGGCAAAATAGACGGCCGCTCCTAAGGCGAGCACGAGGCGGCAAACACCTTGCCGTTGTCAGCCGTCACGGTGAAGGGTACGGGCTTGGTGAGGTCGGCAGCAATTCAATGGCTTTGGCCGCCACCTCGTCGGCTTGTTTGGAGGAGACTTTACCCACCAATGTATAGAGTCAACGCCGTTCAACTAACATGACCAGCCCCCGCGATGCTTAGCGCCCATTACCAAGTCGATCTCCCAATCGCCAATGCGGCGTATTTGCCGAGATACCGTCGAGGGGGATACCCCAAGTACCCTCGCGATAGTCTGTTGATCCGGCCCCACTTTCTAAAGGGCGCAGATTTGATATCTTTGCGCTTCGGTCAACTGGTGATACTTTTCCATAAGTGCCTCCGTCTGGAGCTGCGTGTGATTCTGGCCATGGGAAATATACCCGTTGGCCCTTTCTATCACATCAGCTCAGCGATTGCACTTACGAGTTGAATTCAAGAAATTCAAATAGCAGTTTCAAAATACCGTGCGGCAAAATGTCATCGCTGATGCTCCCAACGATATCGTCCGGAATACCACCAACACCCAGCAAGAAACCCAGTACCGCGCGGTCGATCACCCCATCGGGTACTAATTCGCCCAAGATCTCCAGCAACTCGGTGTCAAAACGATCGGCAACTGTGCCAACTCAATCACCTGACCGACATCCACTTCCCCCTTTAATTCCTCCAACACCCGCCGCGCTTGATCCGGCGGATCCACCGCAATGAAATCACCCTCAAAACCACCGGGGAATTGACCGCCACCCAACTATCGCGCAACAATTTCGCCCGTCAACACATCCCCACCGATCAACATCCGTCAGGCTGTGCGCGGTATCGCGGTCCAAATCCAGTTCGTCGAGACCTATGAGGAATTCAGGATCAGATTCAAACTCAAGTTGCAGTAAAAGTAACAAGGTAAAACGGATGACAGAGGGAAAAGGCCCATTAGAATGGAAAACGCAACAAAAAGACGCTCTGTACATTAAAACGCGACAAAAGCACAATCAATTATAACAGCACTATGCCATAGGCCATTAGAAACCGTGATTACCACTCACCGCTATCATCTTGACACTGCCAAATAAAAGGCTTATCGTCCTGATAATATGTCAACTTACCGGCGATATTTATGAAAAAAACGCTATCGGAAGACCTCCGGCTCAAACTGGGAGCCCTGCCCACTGAACCCGGTGTCTATATTATGAAAAAGGGCGATGAGCAGATTATCTATGTCGGAAAGGCTAAAAACCTCCGCAACCGGGTCCGTTCCTATTTTCAAGAAGCCAGCGGCGATGGTCGCCGTCAATTCAAAGCGCTAGTCCGCAATATCGTCGATCTCGACTATATCGTCACCAGCACCGAGCAGGAGGCCTTGATTCTCGAAGCCACGCAGATCAAGGCCCACAGACCACGCTACAATATCCTGCTCAAAGACGACAAAAAATACCCCTATATTCGCATCACCGACGAAGCTTTCCCCCGCGTCTATGCCACCCGCGATGTCATTCGCGACGGTTCACGGTATCTAGGCCCCTATAGTAATGTGCGCGCGATGCACACTACCCTCAACATGTTACGCAAAGTCTTTCCCGTCCGTAGTTGCGATTTCAAACTACCTTCAGATAAAGTGAGATTGTGCCTCGAATATCATATCAAGCGCTGCGAAGGCCCGTGTGAAAAATTAGTCGGCGAAGCCGAATACAAAAAAACAATCGATAGCGCCGTGCGTTTCATTCGCGGCCAGAACAGCGAAGTGATCAAAGAGTTGCAAAAGCAAATGGCCGATGCCGCCGCCGATATGCACTACGAAAAAGCCGCCCGCTTTCGCGACCAACTCAAAGCGCTGGAATCAATGCGCGCACGGCAAAAAGTCGTCTTTGACGACGAGATCAACCGTGACGTACTCGGCCTTACTCGCAGCGACGACGAGGCCTGCTGCAGCGTCCTCGAGATTCGCGAAGGGCGCCTGCTCGGTAAGAAACACCACTTTTTGGGTGGGGTCATGGAATCGTCCGACGAGGAAATTCTTTCGGCTTTCACGCGACAATTCTACCTGCAAAACGACTTCGTCCCAACCGAGATCCACCTACCAATACAACCCAATGACGCCGATGAGATAGCCGACTGGCTCTCGCAAAAGGCCGAAGGCAGGGTCGCCTTGGCGACACCACAACGCGGCGCCAAAGCACAGATGCTCGAAATGGCCGAAAAGAACGCTGCACAGATGCTCAGTGAACGTCAGCATAAGCGCGAAATGAACCGCGACAAGGTACCGCAGTCAGTCTATGCCCTGCAACGCGATCTCAACCTAGAAGCCCTCCCCCGCCGCATCGAGGGCATCGATATCTCCAATATCCAAGGGGCCCATTCAGTCGGCTCGCTGGTCTGTTTTATCGACGGCAAAGCCAAACGCAGCCAGTACCGTTTTTTTAAGATCAAAGATCTCGAGCACCCCGACGACTACGCTTCGATCCACCAGGTGGTCCACCGCCGTTTTCGCGGCCTGCGCGAACGCGACGAGGCCTTTCCCGATCTATTGCTGATCGACGGCGGCAAGGGCCAACTCTCCAGCGCCGTCGAAGCCTTGCGTGAATTGGGCATCGAAAATCAGCCCGTGCTCGGCATCGCCAAACGCTTCGAGGAGATCTTCCTGCCTGGCGAGAGCAAACCCGTGATCCTTCCCAAGACTTCGGCAAGCTTGCGTCTCTTACAGGTTTTGCGCGACGAGGCGCACCGCTTCGCGCTCAAGAATCACCGAGAGCAACGCGCCAAAAGCACCTTGACTTCGGCGCTCGACGACATCCCCGGCATCGGCCCCAAAAAGCGCAACGCCCTGCTCGTGGCTTTCGGCTCGGTCAAACGCATCGCCGAAACGCCAGTAGAAGAAATCGCCGCGATCCCCGGTTTTAGCCCACAGCATGCCGCAGACCTCATTGCCCATCTCACGGCGAAGCCCCTGCAGGACACCGACGAAGAGAACACAGAGCACAGTGAAACAATAGCGATGCAACCAGAAGATTCAACCGGCAATAGCAAGCATCTGGACCAAACAGAAAATAACGCCCAAGGGCAGAACGACGAGCGCTGAACATGGCCCGCCCCAAATCTATCGACCAATTTCCGCTGCCCGAAACCTTGGCCGTCTCCTTCGAACACTTCCTCAACGCAATGACCGACAAAGGCCTGTCGGCCAACACCCTCGATGCCTATCGCCGCGACCTCGGTCGCTACCTGCGCCACCTTTCCGCGCAGGGCATCGACCACTTGCAAGCCGCTGAACAGCAACACGTCGCGCATCTGTTGCGCACGCTCAGCGATGCCGGCTTGAGCCCTTCGACTATGGCCCGCAACCTCACTTCGATCAAACGTTTCCACCAATATCTACTGCTGCAAGGCACGACCGAGATCAACCCGGCAGAAAACCTCGACGCGCCCAAATTAGAGCGAAAACTGCCCGACGTGCTAACCATGGACGAAATCACCGCCCTCTTCTCGGCCCCAGACGCCGACGAGCCGCTCGGGCAACGCGACCGCGCCATCCTCGAAGTGCTCTATGCCACGGGTATTCGCGTCTCGGAACTTACCGCCCTACAACGCGCTGCGCTACTGCTTGATCACGGCCTAGTCCGCGTCCTTGGCCGCGGGCCGAGTCAGCGCCTAGTGCCCATCGGCCCCCAGGCCATTCGCGCGCTTATCCGCTATCTAAAACAGGGCCGGCCCCATCTCGCGCGCCCCGATTCGGACGATCACATCTTCCTCAACATCCAAGGCGGCGCGCTCTCCAGGATGAGCATTTGGAAAATCATCAAATCAGCTGGCGACAAAACCAGCACCGAAAAAGAAATCAGCCCACACACGCTACGCCATTCCTTCGCGACACATCTATTAGCAGGCGGTGCCAACCTGCGCGAAGTGCAAGAGCTGCTGGGCCACGCCGATATTTCCACCACCCAGATCTACACCCACCTCGACCGCAGCCAACTCAAAGAGGTCCATAAGACCTATCATCCACGAGGCTAAATGACGGCGGACTTAGTTATAGCGCGTGATATCGACAAGCGCTTCTCCTCCGGCGTCGAAGCATTACGCGGCGTGAATTTGAGTATTGAGCGCGGTCAATTCGTCTCCATCGTCGGTCCCTCGGGTTGCGGCAAATCCACGTTCTTACGCTTGGTCGCCGGCCTCGACGAACCCACCGGCGGAACCCTCACCGTCGACGGGCGCACACCAAAGGATGCCCGGCGCGAGCAACTCGATCTGGCCTTTATCTTCCAAGACGCGACCCTGCTGCCTTGGCGCTCAGTCGCGCGCAACGTCGGCCTACCGCTCGACTTGCGCGAGCAAACTGATGCCGATCGAGTCGCGCAAGTCATCGACATGGTAGGCCTCACCGAATTCGCCGACGCCTACCCGGCGCAACTTTCCGGCGGCATGCGCATGCGCGCCTCGATTGCCCGCGCCCTAGCCACCAGTCCCGAGCTCTTGCTGCTCGATGAACCCTTCGGTGCGCTCGACGAGATCACCCGCCAGCGGCTCAACGAGGAGCTGTTGCGGCTTTGGCAGGAAGACCGTTGGACCGGTCTTTTTATTACCCACAACGTCTACGAGGCCGTTTTCTTGAGCCAGCGGGTCGTAGTCATGAGCGCACGACCGGGCCAACTGATCGCCGATATAGCGATCCCTTTCGACCATCCGCGCGATCCCGACCTGCGCTCAACGCCCGAGTTTGTGCTGCTAGCTGAAACGATCTCGCGCCAACTCGGCGAGGCCGGCGCCTGATGGAAAAGTTGCGCAAACTCACCATCAACGCTCTGCCCCCTTTGTTATTCTTCGCTCTCGTGCTCTGCACTTGGCACGGAGCCGTCGTGCTCTTTGAGATCAAGCCCTTCATGCTGCCCGGCCCCTTGCAAGTGGCCAGCGCCGTCGGCGTCAACTTACCGCGTCTGTTGTCGGCCACGGCACTCACCGCCACCGGCGCACTATTGGGCTTCACACTCAGTTTTACCTTTGGTTTTCTCGTCTCACTGATCTTTTCGCAATCGCGCATAATAGAACGTAGCCTCTTCCCCTACGCGATTTTTCTGCAGACCGTGCCCATCGTCGCCGTCGCACCATTGATCGTGCTGTGGATCGGTTATGGTCTGAAGGGCGTGGTCGCCGTCTCCTTCATAATTTCGCTCTTTCCGGTCATCGCCAATACCACCACCGGCCTGACCCGCGTCGACCCCAACCTCTTGGACCTCTTTGCGCTCAATAATGCCAGTCGCTGGCAGATATTGTTCAAACTCCGCGTGCCCGGGGCCGTGCCGCATATGTTGACCGGCGCCCGGATTTCCAGCGGTCTATCGGTGATTGGCGCAATCGTCGGCGAATTTTTCGCCGGCTATGGCACCGAAAACTACGGCCTGGGCTATATCATCATTAACTCCTCCCAGAAGATCCAGACCGACTATCTCTTCGCCTGTATTCTGTTTTGCACGCTATTGGGCCTCGGCATCTTTACTTTGGTGGGCATATTGAGCAACTTTATGCTCAAGCGCTGGACGGGGACGCCGGAGTGAGACGGTGCTAACACGATCGGCGGCAAGCGCTGCGGGCGACGCCCTATCCACTATCTTCGATCATTCTTCACACTCTATAACACAATGAGTTTCGAGGAATTTAAAATGACAGATCCTGAGCATTGGGAACTGTGCCAGCACAACCCCCATTATTCTCGGCAACTTCTATCGATGGGCCCAAAAAGAGACAGTGACATAGACTTTTTAGAAACTACAGACGAGGAGCGGGCCGAGTTTTTTAACGTCGCGACAAAGATCAAAAAAACTTTAATCGGCCTATACACAGTCGAGCAATTCAACTACGCCAATTGTACAAAACAAAGTCCGCCACCTGTATGTGCAGATACTGCCCAGATACAGTTCTCCAAGGACCGTCAACAGTTTTGAGTTTGTCGATGAGAATTGGGGCCGTATGTTCTACCCTTATGATGGGACGATCAGCGCCCCCGATGACGTTCTGCAGGAGATAATCGGGAGTACCCGAACCAGTACTACAGAAAATGCGGCTCCACCTTCAAAACGGACAGCTCATAATCATGACCATTAAAATCACAATCTTAGCGAGCCTGCTGCTCTTTATCGCTTGCGCCTCCGAAAAAGAACAAACGCAAGCGAATCCCAATGCCCTGCCCAAGGTGCAACTCGCGCTAAATTGGTTTCCCGAAGCCGAGCACGGCGGCTTCTATGCCGCCCAGATCCACGGTTATTACAAAGAGCACGGCGTCGAAGTAGAAATACTCGGCGGCGGCCCCAACGCACCCATCATCCAACGCGTAGCCACCGACGCCGTGGCCTTTGGCGTCACCAATGCCGACGACGTGCTCTACGCACGCGCGCAACAAGTGCCCGTGGTTGCCTTGATGGCTCCCTACCAGATCAATCCGCGCTGCATCATGGTACATGAAAAATCGGGAATCAAGGACATCGCCAACATCGAACATATCACCCTAGCCATGTCGCAACGCCCGGCCTTCTCGCACTATCTACGATGGAAATATCCGCTGACAGGCGTCAACATAGTCCCCTATCCCGGCAATGTCACCCAGTTCCTGATGGATGACAACTTCGCCCAGCAAGGCTATATCTTCAGCGAACCCTTCATCGCCAAATCCAAAGGCGGCGACCCCCTATCTTTGCTCGTCGCCGACATCGGTTTCAATCCCTATGCCAGCGTGCTGATCGCCACTGAAGAGACCATCTCCACCAAAACCGAACTCGTCGAGGCCGTCGTCCGCGCCAGCGTCAAAGGCTGGGCGCAATACCTAGCCGAGCCAAGCGCAACGAATCGCCACATCAACTCGCTCAACCCCGATATGGGCATGGATATCCTCGTCTACGGCGCCACGGAATCCAAAGCGCTGATACTCGACGAAACCGCCCAACAAAACGGCCTCGGCAGCATGACCGCCGCGCGCTGGCAGAATCTTTTACAGCAAATGGTCTCCGCCGACCTGATCGCCAAGGACGCCGTTGACCCAATCGCCGCCTTTACCGACCGCTTCCTGCCCTAAGCTTGGCCTTTCTGCAGGACATCACGCTCGGCCGCTACGTCGCGCTCGACTCACCGATCCACCGCCTCGATCCGCGCACCAAGCTCATCGCCTCGCTCTCGCTGATGATCGTGGCACTATCGGCGCGCAGCTTCGTCGCCCTGTTAATCTTTGCCGTCTTCCTGCTCTTCGCCATCGCCCTTACACGCCTGTCCTATCGCCTGGTCTTGCGCAATCTCAAACCCTTTATCTGGTTATTCACCTTTACCTTCGGCCTGCACTCCCTGCTGACGCCAGGTCGCGCGGTCTTCTTGCTGCCGCTTTCCGAACACGCCGTCACCAGCGAAGGCCTGCACTTGGGCGCCTTCTTCGCTGTGCGGTTAGCCGCGGTAATCGTCGCCGCCTCGCTATTGACCCTCACCACTTCGCCAATGCAATTGACCAGCGGGTTAGAGCGTCTCTTTAGACCCTTGCAACGCTTTGGCTTCCCGGCGGGGGACCTGGCGATGATGATCTCCATCGCCCTGCGTTTTATTCCCGTCCTCGTCGACGAGGCCGAACGCCTACGCAAGGCACAATTGGCCCGAGGCGCGGACTTTGGGGGCAACCCCCTGCGTCGGGTCAAAAACCTCGTCCCCCTGCTCGCTCCGCTCTTTGTATCCGCTTTCGACCGCGCCGACCGACTGGCCCTAGCTATGGAGAGCCGCTGCTATCAGGGCGGTGCCCAACGCACCCACTACCACGTATTGCGCCTAGCCCGCGCCGATGGCTTAGCGGCCTTGACGGCTTTGGGCCTTATTGGGCTAATGCTCTACCTGCGATAAACCATGCGCACCCTTCGCCTTCTACTCGAATACGACGGCAGCCATTTTGTCGGCTGGCAAAGCCAAGAAAATGGGCGCACGATCCAAGGTGAGCTTGAACGCGCCTTGCAAATCCTGGTCAAAGAGGCGATTCGCCCCATTGGCTCGGGACGCACTGATGCCGGAACACATGCCTTAGGCCAAGTCGCTCATTTCCAAACGAAATCCACTCTGCCAATCGAACACCTATTGCGCGGACTCAACGGTATTTTGCCACGCGATATTGCCATACGCCATATTGAAGAAGCCCCTCCCGACTTCCATGCCCGCTATAATGCCAAGCGCAAACGCTACCGCTATCGCATACATCAGGGGAAAGCAGCTTTAAATCGCCCTCAAGTCTGGACTTACTACCCGGAGCTTTCTCTGCCACTAATGGTTGAAGCCGCTGCTTTTCTACCCGGCGAACACCATTTTGGTGCCTTTTGCAAACAAGATCCCGTGCCCGAGCGCTTTAACTGTCAGATTTTTGCGGCGAATTGGTCCCAACAGGGCAGCGAACTCGTTTTTGAAATCGAAGCCAACCGCTTTTTGCGCCATATGGTGCGAATTCTTGTGGGCACTATGGTTGAAGTCGGCCGCAGCCATCTCCCCCCTGACGCCATCTGCAAACTGCTCGCCAGCCAAGACCGCGCCAATGCCGGAGCCACCGCACCGGCATTGGGCTTAAGCTTACTCTGGGTGGCTTACGACCTCAAAAAATAGCCGTGCTTTTTCTTGCATATGATCCTGTATTTATTTATTGTTAAGACTAAATAAATACAGGATCATATACATTGCACAAGATCTACATTCTCGCACTATTAAGCCTATTCACCGCCTCCAATAGCCATGCCGATTCTATTAGTAGTTCACGCCGAACGGCTGTAGTTGAAGCCGTAGAACGGGTACAACCTTCGGTCGTCAGTTTACACGTGCGTTACCGCGAGCGCGTATCTCAGTTATATCAGTTTCGCGGTGACCCTTTTTGGAACTTTTTTTCACCCTTCTATCATATCGTCCCCCAAGATCGCAACAGAGTCTCCACCGGCTCCGGTTTCGTCGTCGACAACAAAGGCTATATTCTTACAAATAGCCACGTTATTGGCGACCCACATAGCCTACAACGCATTACGGTCTCACTGCCTGAACCCGACGGCCGTACCTTCGAAGCGCGCTATGTGGCATCCGATATCAATTTCGATCTGGCCGTACTCAAGGTCGACGAGACCGATATTCCGGTTGCGCCGCTAGGGAATTCGGACGATATTTTGGTAGGTGAATGGGCCCTTGCCGTTGGGAACCCTTTCGACTTGGGTCCCACAGTCAGTATCGGCGTAGTCAGCGCCCTAGATCGCGATATTCCCGAACCGCATGGCGAGTACTACTATCGGGACATGATCCAAACGGATGCCGCCATCAACCCCGGCAATAGCGGTGGCCCTTTAGTCAACGCCGACGGTGAAGTCATCGGGATCAACAGTTTTATCTATACCGGCGGCGACTATACGATCGGTTCGATCGGCATCGGCTTTGCTATTCCGATCAATACCGCCCGGAGTTTTCTTGATGAGATTCGCCTGCACGGCCAGGTTCGGCGGTCTTGGACCGGTATCATGGCCTTGCAGGATATTACTCCGCCATTGGCCGAATATCTGGCACTCGATTCAATCGAAGGGTCTTTAGTCGTCAAAATAGCCATCGACAGCCCGGCCGAACTCGCAGGCTTAGAAAGCGGTGATGTGATCACCACCATCGACGGCGAAAAAATTCAGGACACGGACGAAGCCATCGACATACTCCGCGGCCTTCGAGTCGGCGAAGTAGCGACACTCGATGTCGTGCGTCACAACGAGCATTACAAATTAGATTTACTCATCGAGAAGCGGCCGCGGCATCGAATGCGACGCTAACGAGTTGGAGTCATACTAAATATATGATGCGGTTTATACCCAATGCGTTCACAGTCGGCAACCTCTTTTGCGGTTTCTTGGCACTGCACTACGTATTTCAGGGTAACTACGTACCAGCGGCCTGGCTAATTTTCCTCGGCGCGGTACTCGACAAGATGGACGGCAAGTTAGCTCGCAAAATGGGCAATGACTCGCAGTTCGGGATCCAATTCGACTCGATCGTCGATGTCTGCACTTTCGGCATCGTTCCCACCGTGCTCATCTATCAAGCTCATTTGCACACCGACTGGGGTATGGGACTGGCCTTCGTCTTTCTGCTCTGCGGCGCGATCCGTCTGGCCCGTTTTAATACACTCAGTCTCGAAGACGAGCGCGGCGAATTTTATATGGGCTTGCCGATCCCCACTGCGGCGATATGCCTCAGCCAGTACGTGGTCTTCGTCAACGCCTGGCAGAGTCCACACGCCACTCCGTTGGCCGTATTATTGGTAGTGTTGCTCGGATTTCTGATGACGAGTCGCCTCGACTACGACCCCATACCCAACTTTCGCGGCACCTCGTTCAGCGACCGCTTCAAACAAATATATTCCGTCACTACGGTCGGGCTGACCATATACGACAGCATCTTCTTTTTTCCAATGGCCCTCATCTATATTTTCTCAGGGTTCTACCGCTGGATCTTTCGGATGTTCAGCAACGAAGTCACACAGCACGCCTGATCCTTGATGCTGCGCGACAAACCCGTAGGCCACCTGGTCCTCATCTTGTTCACGAGCATGCTCGGCGCCAATATAACCGGTGAGGCGCTGCGTGTAATTCTCACTTTCGTTGCCGGTACCGATACGATCGTCGAACGGGCTCTCTTGCAGTACGTGACATATTCGATCGGCCCGCATATGCTCAACCTCATTATCCTGTCTTTTTCGTTTGAACTGGCGTTGCGCTTCAACCTCGTCACCCTATTGGGCATGTTCGTCGGCTGGTATTACTATCGCTATAGTTATTGATGATCCTTTCCAGGAGATAGAGGCATATTTGGCATGGGCCATTGGGAAATACTCATCATCTTCGGCGCCAAGCGCATCCCCAAGATGGCGTAGGGGCTAGGCAAGAGCATTCGCGAATTCCTTTCCAGGAGATAGAAGCATGTTTGGCATGGGCCATTGGGAAATACTCATCATCTTCGTCATCATTCTGCTCATATTCGGCGCCAAGCGCATCCCCGAGATGGCGCAGGGGCTAGGCAAGGGCATTCGCGAATTCCGTACCGCTATGCGTGACGTGCAGGAAGAAATCGACATCAATCCCCCACCACCGACCCAGGCACCGACCCAGGCGCCGACCCAGGCACCGACCCAGGCCGTGTCGCAGTCCGAAAACAAGGAGCAATCCGCTTCCTGACCTATGGCGCTAAACCAAGCCACTGCTCACGAACTCATAACCCGGCTGCAACAGGGGGAAATCACGGCGCGCGAACTAGTGCAGGCCACGCTCGACCGCATCAGCGCCGTCGATGGCCAGATCAACGCCTTTATCAGCATTGACGCCGAAGGCGCCCTAACACACGCAGACGAGATCGACCGCCGCCGCGCGAAAAACGAGCCCTTAGGCCCTTTAGCCGGGATCCCCCTTGCTCTCAAAGACGTGCTCTGTGTCCGGGGAGGCCGCACTACTTGCGGCTCAAAAATACTCGAACACTATATCGCCCCCTACGACGCCACCGCTGTCGCCCAACTACGTGCAGCCGACGCCATAATCATCGGCAAAACTAATATGGACGAGTTTGCCATGGGCTCGTCGTGCGAAAACTCCTATTTCGGCCCCACTCTGAACCCCCGTGACCCCGAGCGCGTGCCTGGCGGTTCTAGCGGTGGTTCGGCCGCTGCCGTCGCCGCCGACGAGACCATTCTCGCCCTTGGCACCGATACCGGCGGTTCTGTACGCCAACCCGCCGGATACTGCGGCGTAGTAGGGCTCAAGCCGACCTATGGCCGTGTCTCGCGCTACGGTTTGGTCGCTTATGCTTCATCACTCGACCAGGTCGGCCCCATAAGCAAGGACGTCGAGGACACCGCCCTACTACTGCAAGCGATCGCCGGTCACGACCCGCGCGACTCGACTTCTATCGACGCGCCAGTACCCAATTATCTCGCCGAGCTCAAGGACGGCATCAAAGGATTGAAAGTCGGCCTGGCACAAGAGCATTTTCCCGCCGGGCTCGATGCTGAAGTAGCGACCGCCGCACAAAGCGCCGCCGCCACCTTGGCAGACGCCGGCGCTGAACTCGTCGATGTGCAACTGCCCGTCGCCGGTCATCCCGAATACTGCATCGGCACCTATTACCTTATCGCCATGGGCGAAGCCTCGGCCAACCTCACACGCTACGACGGCGTCAAATACGGACACCGCGCCGAGGGCGATTTGAATCTACAGGAAATGTATCTGCGAACCCGTAGCGAGGGGTTCGGCGAAGAAGTCAAACGCCGCATCATGCTTGGCACCTACGCATTAAGCGCCGGCTACTACGACGCCTATTATCGCAAAGCACAGCAGGTGCGCACGCTCATCCGCCAGGATTTCGAAAAGGCCTTCACGGCCTGCGACATACTTCTCTCGCCGGTCGCGCCGACCACCGCCTTCCGCCTCGGGGAGCAAACCGACGACCCCCTACAGATGTACCTCAACGACATTTACACCGCTTCGGTCAACCTCGCCGGCATTCCAGGCATATCGGTCCCCTACGCCAATGGCGCGGACGGCCTGCCCATCGGCGTTCAGCTTTTGGCCCCACCGCTCGAAGAGGCCAAACTGCTGCGTATGGCCTACGCCCTAGAACGCACCACAGCTTGAAACGTGTATACGGCTTATATGAGCGCGTGCAATAGAATGACTACCGGAGATACTACACTATGAGATACTTCGCCCTCGCCGCCTGCCTGCTACTCTCGGCATGGCAGCCCGCCACTGCGATCAACTCCAATGCCGGCACCACGGGCTTCAATTTTCTTAAAGTCGGCGTCGGTGCACGTTCCACCGCTCTTGGTGGGGCCTATGCAGCCGTTATCGGCGACGTAGAGGCCACGGCCTGGAACCCCGCTGGCTTATTCGGAGTCAAACGGCGCACTGCTGCGCTCTCGCTCAACAGTTACCTCGTCGATTCTCAGGCCGGTTTCGTTTCCGTCGCCTTTCCCAAGGAGCAACGGGTGATCGCCATCAGCGCCAATTACGTCTCCTACGGCGATCTGCAGCGCACTGACGAGGAGGGCCGTGCCCTGGGCACCTTCGGCGCAGCCGACCTGGCTACCTATGTCTCGATAGCCCAGCGGCTCGGACCCGACTGGTTGGCCGTCGGTGCCAACCTCAAAGCCGTCTATTCGAGCATTGATGAATTCTCTTCCGACGCCTATCTCGTCGATCTCGGCCTGCTCGCTCGCGGTCCGATCCAGGGCATGAGTCTCGGTGCTTCGCTCACCAACATCGGTTTTGTACGCACAGGTTTCGCCGGCGACTTCAAGGACTCATTGCCCGTGCATATCCGCCTTGGGTTAGCGCACCGCCCCGCGCATATGCCTGTACCCATGTTGTTATTGGCCGATTTCAACCTGCCCAACGACAACGACCCCTATCTATCCTTCGGCCTCGAAATCAAGGTCGCCGGCGGCCTTTACATCCGCCCCGGTTATAGCACTCGGCAGACCGGTGTCAGCGGCGAGGACCCTCTGGGCGTAACCGCCGGGGCAGGTTTGGCCATGGAGCGCTATACCGTCGACTACGCCTACTCTTCTTTCTCCGACCTCGGCGACGTACATCGGGTCTCCGTCATCGGTGGATTTTAAACCGCGCCATGCCTGATTTTATTAATTCCGAACGAGTGTCAACGAGCACAAAAAATGGCTGAGCGCATAAAAAATGCCCGCGGCGCGCGCAATGACCGTTCGAACCTCCACCAGCCACTACCGCAATAGTACCATCGACTGCGTCAACACTCTACCGCCACTCTGCAAGCGATAAAAATAAACTCCACTGCCCACCGCGCGTCCTCTGTCGTCTCGTGCATCCCACTCCGCTTTGTATCGCCCAGCCTCCTGCTCCGCATCGAATAAAACTCGCACGCGCTGCCCCAAAGTATTATACACGGCCATCACCACCACTCCACGCACCTCAATCCCATAGCGGATTTTCGTCTCGGCGTTAAAAGGATTGGGAAAGTTCGCCTCCAATACAAAGGCCGTCGGCAAACCGCCTTCCGCCTCGGCCACTACCGTGACCGCACCCTCACCCTCCACCACCTCTAACCGACTATTGGCGGGCAGGTCGAGAAAATGATCCATCTGCCCATTCGGCCAGCGCACCCATAGCGAATCCACGTGCTGCGACCGCCCCAGTCCGAAGTGCAATACGCGGCTGCTCTGCGACATTCCCGCCGTGCCGTTGACATCGCGCATCAACGTCCGTCCGTCAGCAAATAACTGCACTCGCGTACCGATCCCGTCGACATTGCTCTGTATACCGCGCACACCGACCTGCAACCAATTGTAATCGGCATTGTTATTCTGATAGAGCCGGTTGGCCGAGCCTTCATTAATCACATACGGATCGAGATCGCCGTCTGAATCATAGTCGCCCACTAGCACCGCCCAGGCCTGCGAGGTATCCGCCATACCATAAGCCACAGCCATATCGACAAAAGTCCCGTTGCCCTGGTTCATAAAGACCCGATCGGGCGCGAAACCGTTAACCACGAAGAGATCGAGATCGCCGTCCGAGTCGAAATCGCCAAAGGCACAACCGGCGCCCGGCGTCAGGTTCTCAGTACCGCTCTCACCCCCAACATCGGCAAAGGTCACCGTCTCGACGTCGTTGCGACGCAACACGCTGCGCAATCCCTGGTTTACAATATAGACGTCGAGGTCGCCGTCGTTGTCGTAATCGCCATTCGCGATCCCAACCGCTGAGCCTTCGTCACCGACTTGCGCGGCACTGAAACTAGCTGCGCCGGTTTCGGCGTAAAAGACATCGAAGGTCCCAAACATACTCGCATAGAGATCCGTGTCGCCGTCGCCGTCGTAGTCGGCAAAAGCCGCGGCGCTACCGCTGAAATTGAATAGGCTAACGATGCCCTTTTCCGGGCCGACTTCTTCAAAACCTCCTTCGCCGTCGTTGTGGTAAAGGTGGTTCGGCTGGCCGCGAAACTGTGCGACATAGAGGTCGATATAACCGTCTAGGTCATAATCTCCCACGACCGCCGTATAGCTCGACTGCACCTCATCGAAACCCGCGGTTTCCGACACGTCGGCGAAAGAACCATCCCCTTCGTTGTGGAAAAACCTATTAGCCTCACCGTTGCGGGTGAAGCCCCCCTTCGAAACAAACAGATCCTGCCAGCCGTCGCGATCGAAATCGGCGAAGACTACGCCGGTGCTATTACTGACGTCGGCCACACCGCTCATCTCGGCGATTTCGGCAAAGCCCGCGTCCCCGTCGTTGCGGTAGAGCGCATTAACCCCATCGCCCGACGAACCGCCATTCGAGAGGTAGAGGTCGATATCGCCATCGCGGTCAAAATCGGACCAAGCCCCGGCAAAACCCGGGCCCGGATCGGCCACGCCCAATTGCGGGGCTACATCGTTAAAACGATGCAACACATGCACCCTCTCCCAATTATTATTGGCCGCAACCGCGTCGTCTACTTGCACTTGAAATGAGAAACGGTGCGCACCGCCGAATTCCGGCGTCCAAGTCGGAAAGCGCAGCCGCACGGACTCGCCCGCCGCAAGCGGCGGCACGACAAGGCTTTCTTCATAGTGCACCTCATCGCGCACTTCAACCCGGCCGATCAGGCGGGCTTCTACAACCTCTTGCGCGCCCGCATTACGGACTTCCACTACAAACGACAACGGCCGCCATTGCGGCGCAAGACCAGGTTCGACCACGGTATCAATACGCAGATCTCGGTCCAGCAGCGGCTCCTGCACGCGCAAGACTTGCTCACTGTCGACGTCGTCGATAAACTGCCGCTGCCCCGAAGCCCATGTGATCTCGACATCCACCCGCTCCTGTGCACCCACTCCGAAATGCAGTAGTCCGCCGTGCGCATTACCGATTTGCGTCGCCGCACGCTGCTCGCGCAACTGGATCCCGTCCACCCCCAACACCCGCACTCGGCTCCCCAAAGTCGTCCGCCCCGGTCGTCCCATTAACTCAACGCGCAACCAACGGGCAGATGCACTATCGTTGCGCAATAACAAGTCGGCCGTGCCCAGTCCGCTGACAAACACATCGACATCACCATCCGCATCATAATCCGCCGCGACCACCCCCGCCGTAACCAATTCGGCCGATTGTGTCAGCGGTGGCAGAGCCGTGCCTGCAATGGCGTCGAAATGACCATCAGCCGTATTCTCGTAGAGCGCCGTCGCGCCTATATTAGACACCAACAGGTCAAGATCACCATCGTTGTCAAAATCCGCCCACACCGCCCCGGTGCTGCTGATCGTCCCCTCCACACCAGCCGAGACTTCGGAGAAATACCCTCCGTCATTCGCATAGAGGCTATTGAGCCCGCCTCTGGCTCGGACCATAAACACGTCGAGATCGCCGTCGTTGTCGTAATCGGCCGGCAAGGCCGCCACGCTCGCCCCCTCGTCGATAAGTCCCGTCTCTCGTGCGACCTGACGATAAGTTCCTCTCTCATTGCGATAGAGCAAATTGGCGAAACCGAGGCTGCTCACATAGAGATCCTGGTCGCCGTCCGCATCGTAATCGAAAGGCACCGCGCCAAAACTCTCCTGACCCGAGCGCAGAGCACTATGCGATTCGCTGCGTTCGATAAAACCATCCTCGGCGATGCGGGTATAATATTGATTGGGGCTGCGGAAACGACTGCCGGTATACAAATCGACCAGGCCATCGCCGTCGAAATCCGCAAAGGCCGCCGTAGTCGAAGAAAGTTGGTCACCGGACACCTCGGCACCATCGACGACGGCTAACCGTCCGCCCTCGTTTTCGAGCAGGCGATTCGGTTCAAAAAAATGCACGGTATAAAGATCGAGATCGCCGTCGGCGTCGTAGTCGACAAAAATACCACCCATCGTCGATTCGATCCCGGCAACCATCGCGCGTTCGTTGGCGAATGTCCCGTCGCCCTGGTTCAAGTAGAGCAAGGGCTGCACGCCTTCACCCAAGCGCGCGACGAACAAATCGGGCAGGCCGTCACCGCTATAGTCGCCGAAAGCAGCGCCATTGGCCTCGCCCCCGTCCGCCACACCAGCGATAGGAGCCTGGTCCGTAAAACGGATTTGCGCATAAAGCACAGCGGGAGAACAACAGACCAGCAAGTAGATAAAGAGCATCCGGCGCATCGGTTTTTGACCTCTCGTCAAAAACTATCCCAAGAAATACCGCGACGCCCGAAGCCTGTCACCCTACGGCCAGAGAAGTACTGAGATAGTCCTAATCTTGCTCAATATAACAGCGCGCTAACCGGGTGCAAAGAAGCGTTACCCCCAGTCTACAGTCGTGTCGCGCAAAAGATGCACCGACCTCAGATAGCACAATCCCACCGCTGCCCATAATACCCTGTTCCTAATGGAGTAAACCAAAATCGGTCACGATGGCGCGCCTTTTGCCTGCACCCAGGCATGTGCAATAGCCTACCCCGTCTACAATATCTGCTGCCCGTTTTGTTGTCGATACTATATTTCCCAACGGCAACTCCGGCCGCCATCGTCATTGACGAGATCCTCGCCGACCCGCCGCCAGGGATTACCGGCGACGCCAACCAAGACGGCACGCGTAAAACATACGAAGACGAGTTCATCGAAATCTATAACACCGGTCCGGATACCGTCTCTTTGATGGGTTGGCGCCTCGGCGACGACGACGTTTCACTCGCGAGCCTCTTCACCTTCCCCGATTCTACGAAGCTTCTTCCTGGCGACCGGCTACTGCTCTTCGGCGGTGGTACCCCCACAGGTTTCTCCATGCCCGCCTTCGCCGACGACGGCCGCATCGGTAATGGCCTAACCAACTCCGGCGATGTGGTAATCTTGCTCGATGCCGCAGGCGACACCATCGATACGGCATCGTTAGCCTCTTGGCCCAATAACCAGTCCGTAGTACGCATCCCTGCGGGTAACGGCGCCTTAATACCGCACAAAACCGCAGCACCCAATGGCACGGCCTTTTCCCCAGGCTACGCGATCGCCGACTCAACAACACCAAGCGATACATCCGGCACATCGCCAACCCCTGCTACTCCACCAACCGCTCCCGATCCACCAACCGCTCCCGAACGGCCCCCACAATCCCCCCGCTCCAAAACCAGTTACCCCATTGTCATCAGCGAAATACTCGCCGACCCGCCTTCAAGTTCATTCGGCGATGCCAACCAAGACGGCAGGCTCAATATCTACGAAGACGAATTTATAGAACTCTACAACACCGGCTCGACACCGATTTCCTTGGCTGGCTGGAGCCTCTCTGACGACGACGTCAAAACCGACGACGGTTTTCATTTTCCTCCCGAAGCCCTCTTGGCCCCCGACTCGTATATCGTACTGTTTGGCGGCGGCCAACCGACTAGTTTTACCGTACCGGTTTTCGCTGACGACGGCCGTATCGGCAATGGCCTAACCAACTCCGGCGACCGTCTATTGCTATTAAATGCAAGTGCGGACACTGTGTTGGATTATACATTTACCAGTAAGAGTAACCTTGACCAATCGCTCGTTCGTCACGACCAGACCTACCGCCCGCACACCGCTCTGCCGGGCAGAGGTTTATTCTCCCCCGGACGAGCACAAACACAATACAACACCTTCGCCATCGCCGACCCGGAAATAAAAGAAGGCCAAACCCGTAACCTAGTCCTTCTCGGCACCCATCCCACCGGCATCGATACCCTTGATGCGAGTGATCTTCAATGGCTTTCGGTCGCCCCACCTATCGCCGAGATCCGCACCCGCGCCCGCATCAAAGGCCTGCGTCCAGGGCACACGCGCATAGAATGCTGGCTCGATGGCCTCTTCCTCGCGCAACGCCAAATCCGCGTCGCCCCTATCGAACCACACAACAACCCACCCACTATTACCTCAACTCCCGATACCACCGCTTTTACCAATGGCTGGTATCGCTACCAAGTTGACGTGACCGATCCAGAACACAACACATTGGTCTTCACTTTTGCCCAAGCCCCCGCCTGGCTCAAACTCGATTATCAAAGCGGCCTAATCCAGGGGCATGCACCCGACACCACCGGTTCTTTCGCCGTCGCTTTTGAAGCGACCGACGGCCGCGGCGGGATCGCCGCCCAGCACTATAACCTTCATCTGCAACCGCGACCGCAGATCCATATCGACGAAGTGCTCTCCGACCCACCTGCCGGCATATCGGGCGACGCCAACAACGATGGCCACCGACATCCCTACGAAGACGAATTCGTCGAACTCCTTAACACCGGCCAGACGCCCGTGGACCTCAGCGGCTGCGGCCTCTCCGACGGCGACGGCAAAACCTTTGCCTTCCCCGCCGAGACATTCCTACCTCCCGGTGGTCGGGCCGTCGTATTCGGCGGCGGCACCCCTAGCGGAGCATTCGCCTTTTCGGCCGGTGGCCGCATCGGGGATGGCCTAGGCAACCGTCGCGACGAACTCTATCTACTCGATCCACAAGGCCTCGACACCCTAGCCCAACTCATCTACGACTTGCCGCGAGACCCAGATCAATCCATCGTAGACCGCGGCCAAACCCTACACACCGCCTGGCCGGGTCGCATGCCTTTCTCCCCTGGCACTGCCCGCCCCTTGCTGCATTCCCTGCGTCCACTGCAACATAAAATGAATATAGTGCAAGGCAAAAAACGCCATCTACACCTAATCGGCCGATATACCGATGGCAACGAATATCCCATAAGCAACGCCGCGGTATGGACCTCCAGCGATACCACATTAGCTATCATCTCCAATAAGGTGGTGCTAACCGCTATCGACACCGGCGCCTGTCTGCTCTTTGTCCGCCTCGACAGTTTCGCCATCAATCCCGACACGATAATAGTGCAAATCCGCCCATCGCTCCCGGCATCTCTCCGCTTCTCCCCCACCTGGCGCGATTCCTTTCTCGCCAACCAAGCCGTTGCTTTCATCGTCCGCTCCGACCACCCCAATAGACAATCCTATATCTGGTCGCTCAACGGCCAACGCCAGCCTGTCATGGCCCCGCAATTCCTGCACACTTCCACCGGCCATGTTGCCGATACGATCCGCGTCGAAATCCGCCGCGGCTTCGAAAAAACTAGTCGCCAATGGATCCTCCACGCATCCTCAGCAATCGCCAAACGCTCCACGGACAGACCGCAGACCCCGCTGCAAATCTGGCCCAACCCCTTTAACGCAAATACCAGCATCGACTTCCAACAGACAAACGTCGGCCCCGTGCACCTCGCCCTTTATAATCTGCAAGGCCAGCGCGTCTGCACGCTTATCGACGAGATACTCGATACCGGCTTCCATCACATCACTTGGCACGGCCAAGACCAACATGGCCGCTCTGCCGCCACTGGCCTCTACTTCGCCCGCTTGACCACCCCGACTCTACAAGCCCACGCCAAACTCCTGCTTTTGCGTTAAACAAAAAAATCCCCACCTCCAATTGGGAAGCGGGGATCCACTATCGCCTTTTAAGACCCTTCTAAAAAAACACTCCAGTTAACGCCTTAGCGCCTACTTCATCTCGTAGGCGTGCTTGAACTCATGCACCAACTTGCGCACCGCTTCGACTTTCTCCGCCTCTACGGTCTGTTTGCACTTCATCGCACCACGCAGGATCTTGTGCAACAAAACGACCTTATTGGTATATGCCGCCATCGCCGTATCGTCCGCATCCGCTACTGGCACCTTGAGCCGCTGGGTCATAAAGTACTGTGATACCACATGCTGGATTTTATTGGCGTGTTCTTCCTTGGCGCCAACCCAACGCGCCAATTGGTTAGCACTCTGGGCGTCGTTTTTGCCTGCCAACTCTGCGATTTGCCCCATCGCCTTCTCGATCGTTGTCAGATCCTCTTCCATCGCCGAAAAACGCGCGTTGTCGCCGTAGACACCGCAGGGGATTTCGCAGTGCGCCAAAACCGGCGCGGCGGTAGCTAACAAGTAAAGGGCGAGCAGTACTATCATATTTCGTGCGTTCATCATGACCTCCGTTTAAATATTGCCCATAGGCGTGTGCAGGGATTATATTGCGATTTCTGCATACTAGCAACCAAACGAGGAGCCAAACCATGCCCGACGCACTCTACACCAGCAGTACCTTCACCAAACCCGGTGGTTTCACCCCGGGGATCGAGGGCCCCGCCTGTGACCTCCAAGGCAATCTCTACGCTGTGAACTTCCACCACCAAGGCACCATCGGTAAGGTCACCCCGCAAGGCGAATCCAGCGTTTTTATCGAGTTGCCCAACGGCAGCATCGGCAACGGCATCCGCTTCCACAGCGGAGGCGATATGCTGATTGCCGATTATACCAATCATAACGTCCTACGCGTCGATATGGAGAGCCAGGCAATCAGTGCCTATGCCCACGAACCCGCGATGAATCAGCCCAACGACATCGCTATCGGCGCCAACGACATCGTCTACGCCTCCGACCCCAACTGGGCGGAGCAGACCGGCCAAATCTGGCGGGTCGGTCTCCAGGGTCAAGTCGATTTGCTCGAAACCGGCATGGGTACTACCAATGGCATCGAAGTCAGCCCCGACGAAAAGACACTCTACGTGAACGAATCTGCACAGTGCAATGTCTGGGCCTACGACCTTAGCGCCGACGGCGATGTCAGCGCCAAGCGCCTGCTGATCCAGTTTCCCGATTTCGGCATGGACGGTATGAGGTGCGATATAGACGGCAATCTCTATATCACCCGTCACGGCAAGGGCACCATCGCCAAACTCTCGCCGGCCGGCGAGATCCTGCTCGAAATCGAATTAGGCGATGCAAACCCCAGCAATATCGCCTTCGGCGGCCCCGACGGCTGCACGGCCTATGTCACCCTCCAACAAACAAGCAATATAGAGTGCTTCCGCGTCGAAAAACCAGGGCGCAGTTGGCAGTTATTCCAATAAAAAAACCCCCGCACTATGCAGGGGCATTAGAAAAATCGACTGCCCAGCTCAGTCGTCTTTTTCCAATTTGATGATCTGATCGCGAATTTTGGACGCCTGCTCGTAAGCCTCTTGCGTGATGAGCCAATCCAAGTGGGCCTTGAGCTGGTCCAATTCACTCAACGGATCGCCCGTCTCGGGATCGATCAGCTCTTCCACCCCCAGCACGATCCCCTCATCGGTGATTTCGATATGGGGCGTCTCCTCGATAAGCTCGTGCTCATCGAGAGTACTGTGCACCAGGCCCGGGTCAATATTGGGTGACTCCAGGCTTTCGAGGACCCCGTCAATTGATTGTTCGCCCTCAAGCTCGCCGCGTTGATCAGTGATCTCGAGTTCGCGTCCGGCCGCCTCGATCACCTCGGGGCTCATAAAGATTGGGGTAGCCAATAGCGTGGCCAGAATCATACCATCGCTGGGACGACAGTCGAGATTGAATGGCTCGTCCTGGGTCTGGACCATCAAATAGGCGTGGAAAACGTCTTTCTTGAGCGTGTGAATAACCAACTTGTGGACGGTGGCGTCGACCTTTTCCAGTAAGCTGCGCAACAGATCGTGCGGTAGCGGCCGGGGCAGGGCGATCTTGCGAATAGCCATGGCCAGCGCCTGTCCCTCAAAATGGCCGATCGTAATCGGTACCACCCGATTCTCGTCGCCCTTAAGCAGAACGAGAAAATTTTGCGGAGCCCCCAAACCCTGCTGCGCATCGGGATAGGGGTAAATATCGAAAATGTGCATCGGAATCAGGCGATTTTCTTCTTCTTTCATCGTCCGTGTACCCGGGTAAACGGGCCTGCGGCCCCAATAATTTCGTCCACCCATAATATAAGTGTTTACTGCGTAAAAACAATAATTCTCTCCCTTTGCAAAGCGACTTTATAATAACCGGCGCTCTTGTAAACTGAGGAAATCGTCGGCGCCGATTATCAAATGGTCAAGCACGTCGATACCCATAATCTCACCAGCCTGCACAAGACGCCGGGTCAGATCGATATCGTCTTGACTAGGTGACACGTCGCCTGAGGGGTGATTGTGCGCGAGTAGCACACTGGCCGCAGCATGCGACACCGCCGGTTGGAAAACCTCGCGTGGATGCACGATTGAGGAAGACAAGCTGCCGATTGACACGACTTCTTTGTGAATCACCTGATTGCGGGCATTGAGATACAGACAGAGGAAGTGTTCGCGTTGCTGGTCCTTGATATCGTCGAGTAGTGGCAGCACGTCGAGAGGAGAGCGGATCACCGGCCGCACACCCAACCCTTTATGCAACCCGCGACGGGCCAATTCAAAAGCGGCGACTAAAATCCCCGCTTTAGCCTTGCCCAATCCCTTGATCCGCCCCAGTTGCCCCATATTCATCTCTACCAAGGATTCGCTTGGATAATCGGCCAACAGGCTTTGCGCCAGATCCACCACATGACGCCCCCGATAGCCCGTACCCAGTACTACGGCCAATAGCTCTTGGTCCTTTAAGGCCTGTGGCCCCAAGCGGGCGAGCCGCTCCCGAGGCAATTCACCAGGGCACATCGCCGCCAAAAGCCGTTCTCCTTCGCGCACTGCCTCGGCGGCGTGAACGAGCGAGTGAATGAGCGGCTGCTTTACCGATTGCACAGTGCATACCTCCTAAATAAAAACTGTGTGGCAAACGCTACGCGATTGTAACGTCGAGGAGACACCCTACTGCGACTATAGGCAAGAGAGATCCCACTCATTCAAGAAAGCAGAATCCATGCCAATCTCTTGCCTGAGCGGTGCCCCAGACCTATATTCCCAAAAAACAATCCACTGCGTTTTCTTCGTCCCCACCACCGATGCCCATCCAGCGCAATTCTCTCGCCACCGCACTCGTCGCGCTCCGCCGCCGCCACCTGCTGCTCGCCACCCTGAGCGGTGTCCTGCTCTCATTGGCTTTTCCCGGCCATCCGCACCCCCTGATGAGTTGGTTTTACCATCCACTATGGGCCCACATCGCGCTCGTGCCGTTACTGGTGGCACTGGCGGGCCGCGGCTTTAAAGATGGTTTCGCTGCGGGTTGGACCTGCGGTTTCGTCTGGAACTTGCTTAGCCTATATTGGGTCGCCCATACGCAAGGCGGCGGACCGGCTGTCATCGCAGGGACGCTATTGCTCGCCGTCTACCTAGGTCTGTTCCCCGGCTTGTTCTCCGGGTTACTCAGCGCGCTCTGGTCACGATGGGGCACAAAAGCGCTGATATTGACCCCCTGTCTTTGGACCACGCAGGAATATCTGCTTTCGTTGGGGGAATTAGGTTTCCCTTGGCTGCTATTGGGACACGGGCAGGCGGCGATGCCGCATTTCGTGCAGCACGCGATTTGGACCGGAGTCTTTGGCGTCTCATGTTGGGTCGTCGGGCTCAACTTATTGTTCTATTTGGGGCTTATCTCGCGAAGCCCGGCCGTCGTTGCCGCTATTGGCCTGGCCTACCTACTGCCCTGGCTGCACGCCGCCAGCGCCTTCGCCACCCCCATAACACAACATATTCGCATCGGGCTGATCCAACCCAATATGACCTTAGCGCAAAAATGGGGGTCCAACGGCCTCGCCAACAGTTTCACCGCCCTCGAAGCGCTTTCACGCCAGGCCGCCACCGAGGCCCCACAACTCTTGGTCTGGCCGGAAACCGCCCTACCCTGCTATCTCTCGCGGCGGCCCGCCTGCCGCGACCGCGCCTTTGCCCTAGTTGAGGAGTTGAATATCCCCCTACTGACTGGCGCTTCCGACTACGACCTCGCACGCAACGA
>JACLAC010022275.1_pt1 | contig 30002 bp, 14 predicted proteins | sample 8027881 | NCBI WGS metagenome assembly JACLAC01 (sample SAMN15725517, study PRJNA655200) | protist metagenome | isolation source: fluorescence activated cell sorting (FACS) single amplified genomes of... | place: Spain: Blaines Bay Microbial Observatory, Mediterranean Sea | collected 2016-01-19 | reverse complement strand
ATGGCATGTATGTTTTCTGGTGCATCAAGTTTCAATGGTGATCTCAGATCATGGGATGTATCGAAAGTGACAACCATGGAATATATGTTTGATGGTGCATCAAGTTTCAATGGTGATCTCAGCTCATGGGATGTATCGAAAGTGACAGATATGAGTGGTATGTTTTCTTTTGCATCAAGTTTCATTGGTGATCTCAGCTCATGGGATGTATCGAAAGTGAGAGTTATGAATCATATGTTTGGTTTTGCATCAAGTTTCAATGGTGATCTCAGCTCATGGGATGTATCGCAAGTGACAACTATGTTTGCTATGTTTGATGGTGCATCAAGTTTCAATGTTGATCTCAGCTCATGGGATGTATCGAAAGTGACAAGTATGCTCGGTATGTTTCGTGAGGCATCAAGTTTCAATGGTGATCTCAGCTCATGGGATGTATCGAAAGTGACAACGATGGATCGTATGTTCTGTAACTCTGGTTTTCAACGCAAAATGCAATGGGATTGCACTGGCCTTGGATCAAGTGGCGGCTCATCCGATGATTATTACAAAGCACATAATAGTTGGTCTGGATCAAGTGGTCCATCCGATGATTATTACAAAGCACATAATAGTTGGTCTGGATCAAGTGGTGGATCATCTGAATACCAGCAAGGTCGTAGTAATTCATGTGCATGTGTCTGTAAATCTGACCCATGTAATCATGATCCTTTTGATTTGTGTTCCGAAGGATCATGTTGTGGTGTGGGCACGCATTTCGTAAATGGAGCATGTGTGGCAACATACGACGGTATGTTAGAAGCATGTAAAACTGCAAGAGGTAAACAATGGGCATGGACGTGTGAACCTTCTTGTTCGAAAAAATGATTTGCTTTTTACACATCATGTATAACGCTTTGGATCATCGAGGGAAAAGGCTTATCATGAGTTAAAAAAATCGATCTTATATTGAAACTCCGTTATAGTGGTTATTCTTTTGGAGAAAAATATGTGTTGTATCATATTTTTAGTGCAGTAAAACATTACTGATGGTTAAAATCTAAGTTTATATTTCGTACGAACTTCGTACCGACGTATAATTTATTTTTTCCATGGAAAATACTTTTACGCTACGCTAATAGTGACCACACACACTAATTAGTAAAACTCATTTAATTTTTAATTATAACTAAGAAATGTACGCGTATTTTAAATTTTAAATTTTTTATGCATCCATACGAATTTTTTATGTTCCTATGATACTCATATGATATGATAACTCCTTTAACAATTCCTTTACATTCCTACTCTCCAAAAGAATATACAGTGCTTGAGCCAAACAATATATTATGTAACATCTCTAATCTCACTAAAATCGAAGTCAGATGATACATCGTGCACCACTGTTGTAGAGTCTTATCGTCTTATCACTTATCATGGTCCGCGAAACGTGCCACATTGTTTCTAAAATGTGTCAGCAATAATGAAGGAGGAAGGAGGTAAAAGGTAAACAGATGCGATTAACGTTTGAAACACGCCAAAAACGATGAATGAGGTGGTGGATTTGTCAATGATTTATAATAATAACGTTGATAGGTATTAAGACTTGGTAGTATACCAAGTCACGCAAAGTATTAATGAGATTTTTTTTACACAATAAAAAAACATAAAATTTTTGCAAGCCTTTAGGGGCAAGAAAGCAAATCATCTCTCCTTGCTGTCCATAATATATTCATCATATATATTGACATTGTGTTTGGAAAACATAACGTATCCTACTATATTCAATCAAACAACAACAACAACATTGCATAATAAATATATTGCGTATAGATAATATATATATATTTATTTTTTTTTCATTTTTTTTTTCATTTTTAATTAATTAATTAATTATAGATTTTATTGGCAAATTAAACACAAAAAACATGGCATCCTTGCTATTCAATACGGAAGAAGTAAGGAAAGCAGCGGAGATTGAATTTACCAATGCATTTAATAAACAACGTGTCGTGTTGGCAGGGTTTGCAAAATGCAATACAAAAGAAGAGTTGCATATAGTACGTGATGGATTTTATCTCGGCATGTGTCGCCACCTTCGGTTACCTTTGTATAATAATGTAAAAGAAACAATAATTAAAGATATGAAAGTTGCAGCTGCTAGTGGTACACCAGGTAGTTTTGAGCAAACCATTCAATCAGCTAGAAGTGCACCTGATTTTGATAAAATGATCAAATCTTTGTTTGAAAATGCAAAATTAGTCAATAGTGATTTACCATCTATATGGTTAACACTTGAAAATGGTAGATTGGAATGGCTTGAAGCTATTAAAGCAACACATGCATTAAAATTAAATTTAAAAAAACATTTAAAAGATGATAAAAAAAGTACAGCAAGGGATGTAATCGATGCTATACAAGTATGGTGTTATGGTTTATGTTTAGCAAATCCAAAAACACGTCATGTTGCTGAAATGTGGGCACGTGCTGCAAAAATTGAAACATTGGATCAACCATTAAATGGATACCAACAAGAATTATGGGATCCAAGAAGAAAAGAATGGGCACCAGTTGATTTAGCTGCACAAGCACAAGCTGAACGTGGTGGTACAACATTAGATGCAGCATGGAAAGTGTAATATAATTTATATTTAATATTTGAAGCGTGAGGAGAGGAGCGCCTTTAGAGAACCAGTGGAGAATTTATGAGAGGAGAGAGAAGAGAGAGGAGCAACAATATATTTTAGATATATGCTGTTTAGAGAATATGCTATTTTATTTAATAGCGCGAGAGACGAGAGAGATATATTTAAGTGTGTTTGAAAATCTTTTTTACTTCGTACTTTTTACGTTAATTCACCCCAGATGATCTCACGATCTCACCATTTTACACCTCTCTACCTCTCTCTCTTCTCCTCTAATAAAGCTACAATTTGCATCATTAATTCACTCTCATTCCATGTTCCCTCGTTTTCCATTTTTGGAAAACGTATGCTTTCTTTCTCATTTTATCATCTCATGTGTTTACAAATTTATACTCAATATAATATAATATTTTTTGTTTTATGTCATATATACATAGAGGTACATACTTCATTTTCGTACGATCATGTAAGACACCACTGTCCTCTCCGTACATGTCACATCACTACAATCGTAATCATTCCAACAACCTCCAACCTCTCCTCTTCCACAGCTATATATATATATATATATTTAAAAATACTTTTTTTTCACACACTATATTGCGTAATCAAACGCAATCGACGTTTAAATTGAAAATAAATTAAATACCAAACATGTATCATACCAATACTACAATAGATACTAATTAATAATAATGGTAAAAATTCCATTCGATTAATGAAAAACAATGGATGGACAATATGTGTAAATATATACAATGGTATGAAACCACATAAATACATCAATTGATACCATTTAAACACAACGCCAGTTTCTTTTATTCTCATTTTACGTTCTTCATTTTGCATATATGTATCTAATGTAATATATGATGCAATAACATGTAATACATATGCAAATAATTGCAATGGTTGTTCACGTATTTCAAATAATAATGGTAACAAACTGAAATGACCAATCCAACTAAGTAACATATATACACGCGCATCGCCTCTTGAATCGCATGATAATAATGTCATTGGTAATATTGCATATAATATAGCTTTTTCATGTACATGATATCCACACATGAAAGATGTCATTTGTGCAAACACAAACTGTATATATATATATGATGATGCATATAATATATGAAGAAATTGTTAGAAAAGAACAAAAAAAAAATGAACAAGCATTCTCCATAATATAATAATATAGATATCGTTTATAACTTACAGCATGTACAAATAATTTTGGATGTGGATTGTGAAATAAATAATACAACATTGGTGACATGAATAATAATGTTAAAATCATCGTATGTAACCCTGTAATTTGTGGCAATATAATATGTCCAGCAACAACACCAACATTACCAGATGTAGTTGTACTACCAATATCTGCAGCTATTTTTAATATATTGATCCCCCAATCCGTATTTGCTAATTGAGGTGTACGTTTTAAAATTGTAATCAATACTGTAATAAAAGAAAACAACAAAAGTCTTGGTTAATAAAATATATTGTTTATTGCAAAAAAAAAAAAAAATTAGATAGAAGAAGCATACTTACCTTTATCTAATAAATTATACAATGCCCATATATTTGGTGCCCAATATGCATGTGTTAACCCTCTACCAAATGGAAATAAACGTGATAAAATTTGTTTCATGTATAATATTACATTTTCCTCACCACTAATATTAGTATTCGAAGGTGGATTCATATAAGCTTGATATATCAACGGTGCAAATGCAATGAAAAATACTGTAAGGACTATGATTGCTAATTCAATGAATGCAGTAAAATTGAAACGTCCTAATTTTTTTGGTTGTAATTCTAATGATGGCGAACGTTCTTTCCGTGTCGTTGCATAAAATTCTTCATCTATATCCATATCACTACTATCATCATCATCTGCATCATCATCAATATCCTGTATCATTCTGTTCTTCTTATTACTTTTCTTTTTCTTATTACTTTGTTGATTTGCATCATCGTTGATCTCATCATCCTCTTCCTCTTCCTCTTCATCACTATCATCACCCCATTCATATTTATCCAATGAAACATGTCTACTACTTTTTAATGTTTCTTTTACATTATCCATTAACATTTTTCTACGATTTGATGTACATCCATTTTGTAAATCAAAACAATGATGTCGAAATAAATAAATACCATATACAGGTGCACTATACAGCCATAAATGTTTAAAACAAAGCAATACCGCGAAAAAAAATGCACCTAATAAATCTTTTTCCAATTTAATGTATGTCAATGAAATGAAACTAATACCTAATAAAAAACCATTATATTGAAAATGCCTTTGTATAGTTGTATTGGTGGATGCATATCAGTAGATGTATTGTGGTGTGTATACGATATATAATACAGTATATATAGTATATTGTGTTAGTATATATATAAATATATATGTAATAATTGACAAATGTAATGGTAGAAAAAAAAAAAAGATCAATTATATACTTACACGGAATCTAATAATAATAATCCAGGATTCAAACATACAAATGCAATGACAATGCACATTTTACTAAACGTTCCAGCTGTTTCAACCATGCGATAACGTGGATACGTTTTACTAAAACAATGAACACCATATAACAACAATATGTCTGTAATAATTACTGTAAAACGTTGAAAATAAATCACACTATTGGAATGATAATTCAAATTTTGTACATTCACAATTTCTTTATCAAAAAAATAATATGCAAACTGTGCTAGGAAACATTCAAAATAAGCAAAGAATGGTGGGTAATCCAATGTCCACTCCGATTCACTAGCATTTCCATACCATATATGCAATGGCTTGGAAAATGTTATTGCTAACCAATTACGATGGACTTCAAAATCAGTGCTACGATATGAAAACATTAATAATAATTTATATAAAGTTGCAATGAAAAATGTTAATAATACAATATTATTTTTGTAAAATGGTATTGCTTTTGCAAAGGATGATATGTTGCTATTTGATGATAATGTCATGTCATCAGATGCTGACATGATCGATTTCGTGGAATGTGACCTGCGCATTGTTTATTTTTTTTCCCCGTTATATATTGTTTCTATATATATGATAAATATTATTTTGTACAAATGTTTTTTTTTTTTTGTTATTTATATAATTATATTCTTCGTTTCTGCTTAAAAATGGTATAAATTTACAGGAATTTGAATGATGATGATTTTGAATTAAAATTTTTATAAATAATATTTTATTATTATATCTCTAGTTTTTTTTTAACAAGCAACGGTATTAAACCACGTCGTGGGTTAATTAATTTATTATATGGTGGATTAATATATATATGTCACTACTGGGAATGGAAGGATTGATGATCGTTGAATATATATATATGGCATTCACTATTATATACTAATAAGTAATAAATAACATTTTTGGATTTTTCATTTTTTTTGGATTTTGAAGGAGATATATATATAGGGTGTTGTAGCTGGTAGTATATAAATAAATATATTTATTAATTACCATGCTGTCTGTATCTTCATCCCTTCCACTTGTTGATACCTGTTTGATCCATCTTTTTTATATTGTTGTATACGTCTTAATTGTGATTTCATATTATCACTAAGTTGATTATCAGATAGGCCCAATCTCTTTAATGTATTGTTTGTTTTTAATACATCAATAATACTTTGTATTCCACTATCATCAGTAATATTATTATGATTTAGGTTCAATTTCCATAATGTATTGTTTGTTTTTAATCCTTCACCAATACTTTGTACATCAGTAATATTATTATTATCTAGGTACAAGTACGTTAATGTATTGTTTGTTTTTAATCATTCACCAATACTTTGTACATCAGTAATATTATTAACACCTAGGGACAATGTCATTAATGCATTGTTTGTTTTTAATCCTTCACCAATACATTGTACATCAGTAATATTATTATTATCTAGCAACAATTTCGTTAATGTCTTGTTTGTTTTTAATCCATCAATAATACTTTGTACATCAGTAATATTATTATAATCTAGGCACAATTCCGTTAATGTATTGTTTGTTTTTAATCCTTCACCAATACTTTGTACATCAGTAATATTATTATTAGTTAGGTCCAATCTCGTTAATGTCTTGTTTGTTTTTAACAATTCACCAATAGCTAATGCATCCTCATCCGTAAGATTCTTTCCACCCAAATCCACTTTAGTCTTCCCATCAAATTCTTCTTCCCATTTAGTATATGTAAGACTACTGTTTATCAACTTCTTCTTTCTTACACTTTCTTTCTTTTGCGAAGTTTTCACCTGGTACTTTGTTACGCCCAAATATTTTTTTGTTGATTCAGAAATGTCTGATGTATCGAATACTGCAGTTAATATTTTTATTTGTTTTTTTTCTGTGACAATATTAATATTTTTATTGTTATTATTTCTCTTTTTTTCGTCGTTGCTACTGTTATTGCCGTTGCCGTCCTCGTGCTTCTTCTTCTTCGGCATGTTCTTCTTGGTGTAACGATTATTATTATTCCCATCATCTACCGGCCTTTCGTAATCATTACCATCTCTTATTGGCACAACAAGTTCACGCCCTTCATCCTGCTTCTTCAAACTTTCATCATCTTTAAATGTTGTATCGGTAATAGTGCTATGAAAAAAACCATTCTTAACGGGTTCATTTACTATCACTAAAAAATCTTTTGCACGTGTCATAGCACGATATAATGTTGTTTTATCTTTATTATGCTGTTTGCGCAATTCACTAATTGTCACACCAAAACCAACCACAATAGCAATATCATATTCTAAACCATCTTGATTTGAAATGGTATCCACCACCATTTCCACTGATTTATATTCCAATTGTGGAAATTTTCCAAACATCTCTTCAGCACTGAATAGTTCAAATTTAAGACGTTTTGTTTTTGTATTTAATTCGCTTTGTAAAAGATTTTTGAACTCGTGTTGGTCAAACTTTGTATTATTACTAGGAATGATAATAGAAACACGATGATTTAAATCCCAAAATCCTTCCTCATGTGACTTTCGCTTTTTTGCATAATATAGTGCCTCTATTGTTGTACGAACATATGCATTTAGAATCTGGTCGTTTTGAACATTTATCATAAACATTTTCACCGCTTCACCAAATGGTTTGGTTTTGCATGTTGGTGTTTGCTCCATGTGTTTAAATAGATGTGATGCTAACGTAATTCGTTCCGTCGATCGTACGACATCATTTAATTCTATATTGTAAATATTTTCCATTGTTTGATCGTCATCTTCTTCTTCCTCGGCAGCTGCTTCAGCTAATTTATCTCTTATATTATTCATATTCGATGGATCTTGAGACGGATCTGTAAGTATAATTCGTTTTTTTGCCTTATAAAAAAAATCTCGACATATTTGTTTCCATTCTTTATTTTCTTCATGTATAATATGATGTGCTTCATCAATAACTATCAAATTATATTCATCTACACGGTCTGTATCTTGAATTTGATCAAAATGTAAATATACCGGCTGATCGTCGGAATCTTGTTTTAATATACCTTGATGTGCTTTATATCCTGTATTTTCAGTACAAAAATGTATACAATTTAAAATATATTGTGGGTTATATTTTGTTGCATCATCTTCTTTTGTCTCATCATCACTTTTATCTTCTTCTTTTGTATTTATAATACGAATTAAAATCCATCTAGCTAAAAATTTTGCAAATCCATTTTTTGTACAAACAAACAATATTTTCGTCTTTGAATTGTGTTTAATTTCTTTTGTAATAAAATCTAATGCTAAATATGTTTTACCTGAACCAGCTGGACCGTGAATATGAATATTGTTAATTTTATTATTGTTGTCGTTGTTATATTTGTGATATTCATCTAGTTTTTTTTGCTGATCAGGTGTGAGAGTGTCGTTTGCTAGTCTACCTTCTTCGCATATCTTTCTTAACGTGTTCAACACTTGTGTTTGTCCCGGTAGACAATCGATGTTGATGTTCTTCCATCCTATCTTTGTAGCAATTTTTTGAACATCACCTATTTGCATTATACTAAAATTTTCTATCATATTATTAAGATTTTCTGGATTCATCATGATATGTGTTTGAAATAAATTATAGAAAATTGCTCCGGTATGTTTTACTTCAGCATTACTAGGATTATTATTATTATTATTATTATTATTATTATTTTGTGGTTTTGCGCGTAATATTTCTTCTTTTTGTTTTTTAGATACCAACGCTGCATTGTTTTTTATATTTGTTTGCAAAAGTGGGTTTATTCGTGCTGCAACAACACTGCCATCCTTCATCAGTATCTTCGGTTTTGCGTTATAAATATTTTGAATGCTGGTTGCCCAAAAACCTACATCTCCCCTAAACACTGGCATCATATTTATTTTTCCAATACCTTTTAAATATTTTTTGCTCGGAGGGCATTTATCAAGCATTTCACCTATTTTCTTTTTATGTTCGATATCATGTACCACTACTAATGGCTTTCCATATTCGACTGCCCATTCTAATTCTTTCACGCAAAATGATCGGGTGAAATATAATGGTGACATTATTACAAGTACCAGATCAGAATACATAATGCCTTCTTTCATCGCATCTTCATCCTGCTCCTGCATCTTTACATCTAACCAACATGTTTTTTCATACTGATCTCGCATTGAGTAAAACATATCAACTGCAATATCTTTCGAATCTGATTGCACATGCGATATGAAGTAATCCCAATGTCCAGGATCTTTCAAAAATGTAGTGCTTGTTGTTGATGTTCTATTTTCAACGGCATCGTCCTTTTTACGATGCGATGTAGTTGTTGTTGTTGATATTGTTGCTTCTTTGTTTTGCAGCGGTGGAACAACTACTGCTTGCTTCTTTGTTTGTGCTGGTGGTATTGGCGGAGATACCTGTACTACTATCCCACTTGCATTTCCGACATCTTCCTTTGATAATTCGGTTGGTATGCCTGCCATTTTTTGCACTACTTTTTCCACATCCTTCAGCGAACCCTTTATTGTAATCTCCATTGGTTGCTGTTGATTTTGTCGTTGTTGCTCTAGTTTATCAACTCGGCCATTCAAGCCAACAATATTTTGCTCTAACTTGATATGTTTTTCATAAATATTATAATAAAACGTTTTTAATCTTTCCAAATTTTCATTCATTTTTGTGGACAACTCTTTTTGATTACTGAATAGGTTCTGAATACTTCGAATTAATAATGCACGTATGGCATTGGAATTCACAACTAAACGTCTTCCTTCTTTAATCCGTTTTTGTCCAGTTTCATCTTTGATTACACGATCGTTCATATTTTCACGAGTTACTTTTATGCTCTGATCTTCATAGTGTATTAATGGAATCTGTAAGTTTTTGCCTATTTCCCATAAATCTTCTGCTATATAACCAGCATCCAAATTACCATTACTAATCCATTTGTAAATATGCAAGTTTAAGCCGAATACTTGTTCTAAAACGTCATCTGGAAATGGAGTATCTGTCTGTATCTCTTTCAATTCAGAATCAGATAATACTTGTAATTGATCAACAATAGCTTGGGCAATATATGCATTATTTACATATATTGTATCAAAATTTTTTGATTTGTTGCTATTAGTTATGTTTAAGTTTGCATTTGGGAATGAAACTATACCGTTGTTGTTGATTGTTAAATTAGTACCTGGAAAGTAGTTTTTTTCCTTATGGGCTTGATATACAATTAAGATTTGAAATTTTATATTTGATAAGGGTTTGTCATCACAATCGTATATCTGAAATTTTACAGGTTGTTTTTCCTGATACATGTCTATAAAAAAAAACCTTTTTTGATTTTTTTGTTTTCCATTTTTTGTATTGTTAGCATGACAAAATTGTAATAAGCAATCGTTGTCAAGGGTAAGGTTGTATGGCGCATTATTTCCTTCACAGACGATTGTCCCATTTGGCATATTATTATTATTCGAATCACTCAAACTCAATATACCATAGAGCCTAGGAACATTTCCGTTCCCTGTTGTATTTATTCCTAGATTCCCTCGTAAAGCAAATATATTATACGTAGAATTGCTTTCATCACGAATTAATGAGCGTAGAGTTCGACGATCAACATTTGTAATTTTTATTTTTAAAATATATTCATTTTCCTGTCCCATACCAAATAAATCATCATCTGAATTATCAATATTATTATTATTATTATTATCCATGATTATATATATTTTTTCTCAAATAAAAAAATAATAGCAACTACAATAAGTACATACAATAGAATGAATATAAATGAATCAAGATGTATATATGATATGAGATATTATATTAATATTATTATATATATTATGTTAATAAACAAATAAATAATAATATGATATATATATAGCTATGTCTATTATTTATTACTATATGCACCTATATTGTTTTTTAAGTTATTATTAATATAATATATTATTTTTATTTTAAAATTTTATTATACTACTATAGTGCACTACTATTATATAATAGTTACTACTATTTATTATTATTAATAGTATTATTAACGCATTAACGCATTATAACTATTATTATATATGAAATTGATAGTAACTTTAGTTATTATTACAGTAGATAGTATTATAATGGCAAATTTATGACATACAGTATTTTAAATTAATAAATTGTTGGTTTGGTTTTTGGCTTTAGTCTCAAACGAAAATCTATAGTAATGGATAAAAGAACTAAGGAAAAATTAACCTTTTATAAAGACAAATGTCTATTATACTATACTAATAAGGTGGAAACAAGTATAGTGTAAAGATGATGTAAAAATAACCTATTTTCGGCTATTTCTATCCACAGTGGTTACACATAAAAATTTCAATGGGAAATATTGTCAATTAATTTGGAATAGGATAAGGATAGCATTATAATTCTTTACTTTTTGTTTTTGTTATTTTTCAATGAGGTGTTTAAGGGTGTTATTTAGAAATAGCATGGAAATAGGACTGATTTCCTGTGAAATGAACGCCTCATTTCATTTCAATGAGAAAATTATTTTCTTTTTAGCAACGCTTTTAACAGGCACACAGCATCATAACACACAATTGGCACAACATCAACATCGAAATATGAAATAACACTACTATATCATAGAACACATAAACATATAGAATAGATATATTTACGCATATATATTATAAATAGAAAGATAGAAAGAAAGAATAAACAAAACAAACAAACAATCAAACGAAGATTAAAACAAAGATATTAAGTTAAATTAATTACTATAATTAATTTACCAACAACAAAAAACATTTATTTATTAAAATAACAAATTATATTAAAGTATGAGTTCAAGAAATGAAACAAAATCATTAAGTAAGTAAATAACATATAAATACGCTTAGAAATGCTTCTTCCCATTTTTACATTCAATAATTCATTCAATAATATTATCATCCATAAATTTTGTATTCATCAAATATGTTTAAAATTTATTCTTCATTATGCATTTGACTGGCGTATATCACATTATGTCGATACATGTATATGGTTGTATCTGCCATGATTCGTTGTTCCATATATGCAGTACTTGAAATTGAACATTTTAGATTTTCAACAATTTTTTGTGCTTCGGAGAGGAGGGTTCACGCGGTTTCAATTTGTTGTATAATATATTGGTATACTAATATATAGGCAATAATATGGTTTAAGTACGAGACGGCAGCGGCGACTCGCAAATAAATAAGAAAGAAGATATCCAAAAAAATAATATAATAAATTTGTGTGTATGATGGAGTAGATAGAATAATGGAGATACAACAACATGTAATAGATAGATACATAGATAAATAGACGTAGACAGAAGAGCAGATACAATATAGACGATCAATAGCAAATACTTATTCAACCATGCATCTCAAACGCATTTGATGTATAAACAAATTATATGGGATGATGATGATTTTATTGTATAAAATCATTGAATGTAAAATAAAAATATTGCATTAAAGAACATATATAGAGCAAACATCCAACTAACAGAAACATATATATACATAATAATAAGATTGTGTTGCCGATAATACAAATGTCGCTTCGCAATTCAAGCGATTGCCTTTTTCAGATATTGCTAATTATACATTGGAAACGTTGAATGGGGGCGGCTTTCCTTACATCGATGCAAATGCCACATCGTCGTCAAACAATCCACCTAAGACAAAGAAAAGGCGGAAAAAAACAAGTGGCAAAAATGTAAAACCTGCGAAAGGGTTTCGTTCAACTTTATTGTGGAATGAAGATGAGGAAAAAAGTGTTGAACACGCTATTAAAGATGCAACAAAAAATGTAGTACAATGTGCCAATGGAATAGAATTCAAACGAAACAGTAGAAATCTTAGTCCTGGGACTGGACATTTAACCCCAGAAATTCAATTGAGTCCAAGTGAAAATCCTTCCGAAGAAGATTTAGCAAAAGTATTTAAAAATAAAGAGGAGATTAAAAAGCAAAAACGTGACTTGGAGAAAAAACGTTGGTGTATAGAGGGAAGAAGAAAACACGGGCAAGCATTTTTAAACTTTGATTTATTGGATAAAAACGAAGGAGCTGTTGATGGCAAGCTTTGTAGCCCAACAGAAAAAATATGTATTTCATTACCAGCGTTTAAAGAAGAGGATACTTTTCAAATCTTTATGAAAATTGCGAATGCATGTAATTACAACACTATAGTTTTAAATGATATAAAAACATCCAATACTATAAGTGATATAAAACGAAATCTACAAATTAAAACTGGTATACCGCAAGGAGTGTACAGATTAGAGTATCAAGGCAAGCCTTTAGACGATAACGAAACCTTGTCTACTTATGCTATTCGTGCAGAATCTGAAATACATTGCCATACTGGAAATAAATGTGGTGGATGTAGAGAGGAAAATGAAAGTGTTGATCAAAGTAACAACAACAACAATATTTATATCAATAACAGTGATACTGATCATGCTCATCTGACTAATTCTATCAATAACCATACAAGAAGTCAACTTGATCATGTATATGATAATAATCAACTAGAATGCAAAAGAAAAAGAGAAGAAGAAAAAATACGTGGACATTATAGTAGAAATCTTAAACGCGCAGCTATATACCCAGGACGTTTCGACAGTAATTTAAATGATGCCGAACGCGGAACAGATGTTGAGAACACAGGATCTTCAAAACGGTTACGATTTGATTTTTCTGATGTAAGTGTCTCAAAATGTACAATTGAGAGACTTTCTGATTATGATAATGATTTTTCTCATGGAACAAATCATGATGAAGACATTGATGTCTATGGACATCACAATAACCAGGGGATCACCGTTCCAACATTATTAACCATGGTTAATACTGATGCTCATGAGGAAAATATTAGTCGGGAAGATGAAAATGTATACGAAATGATTAATCCTTCTCTGATTCCAATAGAAAAATCTACTAGTGAATCAGATACAGATTTTTTTCAGGGTTTGTCCTTCAAAGACGAACAAAACGATAAAAAGTTTGTAGTACAAACGGATTTTAATTGCCGTCATGGTGATCCATTGATTGTTTTAGATGAAAATCATGCAACATCAAAAAAGAATACTAAGTGGGTCAAAAAACGAATTGCATGTAACCATGCCAGTTTCGGTTGCAAGAAAGTTTTTACTAGTATTAGTAATATGCGTAACCATATAGAATATGGATATTGCGAATTTTCAAAGGAAGGTAAGAAGAAAAAAAAAGAAGATAAAGAAACAGGGAAAAAATGGAAGTGTATACTATGCGAAAAATCATATCATAGAAAACATTGTTTAGACGATCATTTGAGAAATGATGACCATCGAAAAAAATACAAGTGCATCTTATGCGAAGAATCATATGATAGAAAACAAAGTTTAGATTATCATATGAGAAATGACGATCATAACAAAAAAAAACATAATATCAAGATAAATCCTGATTATTGTCCTAAGTATTGGACTTGTCGAATGAATATTGATTGTTCAAAGTCCAAGAAAGGAAATGGATATGCAAATGCTCAAGGTAGAAATAGACATGAGGATAAATGTTGTGAAAATAGGAACAATACCAATACATTTCAAATATTTGTTAAAAATTGGGATGGTAAAACTTTTGTGTTGAATAATGTTGCAACACCCGATACTATTTTTAGCTTGAAGCGCAAAATTAAAGATAAAGAACGCATACCACCAAGTGCGCAACGATTACTTTTCAATGGGAAAGACTTAGATGAAAAAAATACCGTTGCCCAATGCCATGTAAAGAGAGAATCCACCATTCAAGTTGTGTTAAGATTACGAGGCGGAATGAATAGTTCCATTAGTAATCGTAACTACCGTGGAGATGATGAGAGTAAATCTGGTAGTGAAGACAATGATGATGTAGCTAGTAATACTGATATACGTTGTCGTTGTCACCGTGTCGTTGTACCTCGTGAAAACAAAAATGTTTTATTTTTATTTAAATTGGATACTACTTCTAATGAATCCTCTAGAAAGTATGCACCCGATGACGATTCCGCCACAACTAAATTGGTGCCAGCATTTGAACATGAAGGCATAAAATGTAAACCCGGTGTGGAAAAAACAAAGTGTTGTAGTAAAGAAATAGTCAACCAATATGGGAAAAGATCTAGCCAGGCCAAGATGTTTGGCCATAATAAGCGTCTGAAAATCACCCTCAACATACCTCTTGAAGACATTAATCGGCAATATAAAATGCTATCGCCATCAGTGGACTTCAACAGTGTTTCTAAACTTCGTATTGCATATCAGCAACAGCCAAATAATTTGTATATCCAATCAAAGTTTTACAAACTTATGATTTTATATCTTCAAAAATATTTCAAAAGCAACAATACATTTGAAATGTTTGAAAACCGCAATTTCACCATAGACACATTAGTCCAACAATTTGAAGGCCTGAAGACATGCAACAACCCTTTTGAAGAAATCAACAAACAATATAAATTGATGGCGCTATCAGTGGATCCCAATAATCTTTTTCAACTGCATAATGCACATAAACAACAACCAAATAATTATTATATCCAATCAATGAAATACAAACTTATGATTAAATACCTTCTTCAGAAATATAACAGAGTCAGCAATACATTTCAACTTTTTGTTAAGCCAGTTAGCGGTCCACTCTTTGTGCTACATGATGTTGCCATGGCAACTACGATTGTTCAATTGAAACGTAAAATTGAAGAGAAAGAAGGTATACCACCACTTGCGCAACGATTAATTTTTAATGGGAAAGACTTAGATGATAGATCCACAGTTGCAGAATGCAATTTAAAAAAAGAATCTACAATACAAGTTGTTCTACGTTTACGTGGTGGAATGAATAGTACTAGTAGCTCTAGTAATCTTACACGTCGAAGGGATGATGAAAGTAAATCCGGTGGTGAAGATAATAATAATAATATGGAGGTTGAAACAACACGATGGGACAACAATAATGAGAATAACAATAGGGCTTTGTTAGAAGAGGGCATACTCATTTGGCAAGGACAACGTAATTCTGATGTCGCAACTGCTATGATGTCTCAAGAGGCGGAAGATGGTATAACTTTACGGAAACTTCAGGATCAAGAGTATCAAGGTAACATGATGATGCCGGGGAAAAGTACAGACGCAACAACGACAACAACAACAACAACTACTACTACTACTACTACTACTACTACTACTACGGAAACTGCAACGGCAACGGCAATAGACATTGCAACAAACCATGATGAAGAGATTACAAATGATTATGATGAACAGCAATTAAAGAAAACAAGAACTAGTGATAATCAAAAATCTAAAACTCTCATACACATTGGTACATTTACATTACCAGGTGGAAGAGCAGGGCAATTTATAGTGACAATAATATTATCGTATATAGATGATAAATTATCACTTAAATCATTGCTTGAAACAAGCTTTGTTAAACAAGTAGATGCTGCATATGGCGATAGAAATATAATGAATTTGAAACAATGCATGGATACCATTTTTAAAAAATATTACGTTCAACATAAAATGAAGTTACGTCGTACATTTGCTGTCTTATGTGGGAGAAAGAACGCTATCGATAAAGTAAAATTTTTTGTTACCTATCATTTAAAATATGGTGGAGAACTGTTAAATACCAGTACAACAATCAAACGTTTGGATCAGCTTTTGCAACAAGAAACGCCAATCGAAGAAAACCCTTTGTATCAAGCGGCATACAATGGTAATAACGATATTGTAGAGTATTTAATGCGATTTGGTGGTGATATAAAAATCAAGGTAAGAGCCGAATACGATTTATTTTTTTTCGATAATATAACCAATCAAGAACGAAGAAATGATCACAAGAATAGTTTGCCGGAATTTTGTCGAAACGAAAGCAATTGGCAGAAAATAAAAAGCATGAATGATACAGTAAATAGTGAAATACAAGAAGAGTTGCCAAATTTTCGTCACATGGAGAAAATTCGTCAGAACCAAGATTATATATCATTTTGGCAAAACATGAAACTTATCCGCAATAAGAATGAAGATGATTGTGTTTCTTTTTATGCAAATGTTAAAAGAGAATTAGATGGTTTGTTACTAGGTTACGAATTAATTTATAATACTGGTTTAATAGGTAAAGATGTGACTGTGTCATTTAGCAATAGGATGGGCATATCGTTGTATTCGTGGATGGAGCTTTCGTGTGATGATGATAATTATTGCTTTGCCGATAATCCTCCATACCCGGATCGACAACAAGATGGTGAAGAAGATGGTGAATTTTTAAAAGCAATAATTGTATTAGCTAACATGTTGAAAGTCAATAAACCTAAAAATCCAAAATCTATAACAGTTTCAATGTTTGGTCTTAATATACCAATAATATATATATTAAGTGCAAAACATGTTTGCTTGAACAGGAGAAAGCTAAGGTGTCCTGAATATGAAAAAGTATTTCTTAATTTACAATCTGGAATACATGATGACGATTGGGAAATGTTTTGGTCAGAGGAATGGTCAAATTATAGAGATTACGGTATGCAATTAGAGAAAAAAGAAGATATAGTATTAATCACATCATTGCTAGAGGCAAATAAAGATCTTACTTTTCTTGGCATACAAAGTGAATACATTCATACAGATGTTTTAAATTTTATTCATGAAAAATTACTAGGCAATAATACGGCATCCGAATTAAAGGTATTAATGCTTACATCAAGATTTAATACTCGTAATAAAAATGGCGATTCCCAAGTTGAAATGCGCTCATTGCTGCAAATAATTACAAACTTTATTCAATCGCCATCTTTGGAAAGTTTAACCATTTGTGCAACTTCTACATACCAGAATCAGAATTTGTTTGAACCATTATTAGAATGGGATGTAAAACGTCTTGGAAAGATTTTGCAGACAACAAAGAACGGCTTCAGTGATGGTAAAAAACAGAAGCAGCTCTATTTGATAACAGATTATGTAAGTAAAGTAAGCCGCTCGGGGCAGGGTGAAGATGGCTGGGACGCAGAAATAATTGAGGAAAACCAAAATAAATTTTTAAATACCTTGCAATCGTATCTAAAAGGTGTTGAACATCCTATACGTGTTTCATTAAAATTTGATATTGGTGCAACCTTGATAGTGATGGGATATCCTTTACTTAGTGCTGTTTTTTGTGAAGATATTTTAACTCTTAAAGGAATATTAGATGCTACAGAAGATATAAGTCTATTACAAAGCAAAGAAGAATGGGATGCACTTTGCAATTTGATTCAATTGTTTGAGCCAAACTATAGGGAAAGAATGTTAGCGGGAGGTCTACAGCCCTTTGATGATAGACCAGGTTATGACATTGATGGATACTATGACTATCAGTCTGATCTGGATTTTTCTGACCTAAATGAGAAATATCGATTTAAATATTATAACAAAGAAACATTTAATTATCTAAATGTTGCATTTATATTTAATAAAAATATCGAAACATTTAAATTGTTGTTAGATCATAAATCAATAACGCAAAGTGTTCTTGATAAGAAAGATAATTTAGGTGAATCTATTTTGGATCTATGTAAACTTGGAAGATATTACTGCATCAATAATATTAGAGAGACAATAATAGTAAAAGACGGTAAAAGGTGGAGAAGGAGGTCGCCCGGTAAGGATAGGGAAAATAATGGTTGGGTAAAACTGTTACTTGAATATTCAAAGAACAATAGCAAAAATAACATCCATAATACATTCCAACTTTTTGTTAAGCCAGTTAGCGGTCCACTCGTTGTGCTACATGATGTTACAATGACAACTACAATTCTTCAATTGAAACACAAAATTGAAGAGAAAACATTAGTACCATCAACTGCGCAACGATTAATTTTTAATGGGAAAGATTTAGATGATAGATCCACAGTTGCAGAATGCAATATAAAAAAAGAATCTACAATACAAGTTGTTTTACGTTTACGTGGTGGAATGAATAGTACTAGTAGCTCTAGTAATCTTACACGTCGAAGGGATGATGAAAGTAAATCTGGTAGTGAAGATAAAAATGTTGTAGCCGCCAGTAATACTAATACAGATGCAAGTAATATTAGATATAACAGAGAATGGAAAGGTGGCGAGAAGCATGGAAAAGGAAAATATACGTATGCTAATGGCAATGTATTTGACGGGGAATGGGAAAACGACAACCCGCATGGACTTGGGGAATGTACGTATGCAAATGGCGATGTATATGTAGGGCAATGGAAAGATGGCAAGAAGCATGGAGAAGGAAAATGCACTTATGCTAATGGCAATGTACATCTAGGGCATTGGAAAGACGATGTGGCGCATGGACTTGGGACAAAAACTTGGGATGATGGTGTTGCATATAAAGGGGAATGGAAATGCGGCAAGCCACATGGACATGGAAAATGTACTTGGGTTGATGGTGATGTATACGAAGGAGATTGGAAAGATGGTATGAAGCATGGGGAAGGGAAATATATAAATATGCATGGCCGTATTTTGTATAAAGGGCAATACCAAAATGACAAGATACAGGGTGAAAATAGGAACAACAACAACAATACATTTCAAATTTTTATTAAGCTGGTAAATGGCCAGACTATTGCGTTGGATAACGTCGCAACTTCAGATACCATTGTTAACTTGAAGCGTAAAATTGAAGAGAAAGAGGGTGTACCACCAACTGCGCAACGATTGATTTTTAATGGGAAAGATTTAGATGATAGATCCACAGTTGCAGAATGCAATATAAAAAAAGAATCTACAATACAAGTTGTTTTACGTTTACGTGGTGGAATGAATAGTACTAGTAGCTCTAGTAATCTTACACGTCGAAGGGATGATGAAAGTAAATCCGGTGGTGAAGATAATAATAATAATATGGAGGTTGAAACAACACGATGGTTAAGATTACGTGGTGGAATGTGGTTAGGTGGAACGAAAAGTTCCGTTAGAATTCGTTTTTGTAACGGAGATGATAAGAGTAAATCTGGTAGAGAAGATAATAATGATGTAGCTAGTAATACCGGTATATGTTGTCATAATATATCACAACAACGTTCATCAACAACAATTGTTCTGCTACAAGATGAAAAATTAACAACATCGTCATCAGTATTTATAAAAGCTTTTAATGATTATATATCTAATGACACTGCTAAGATAACAGAAGAGGAAAGACGACAAGTATTGGAACGAATGGTAGCACTAGGCAACTTTGGATTAAATAATCTAAATAACAAAGATGTTATTAAAAAAGTAAAACAAGATTTTTCAAAATTACGTGGTATTGATGATATTTGTATCAATTTTATCATACCATATCTTTGTGATGATACTGTATCATTGATAAATATGTTTGCTAAAACAACGAAACGATTTCTTAATGTATTATTATTACATCATGCATATTATAAAATTATTTTACCTCGCAAATATGGTAATAATCCAGGTTTTGAATTGATTCATGGCTCCAAATATGGTACATTAACCTTGAAAGATGCGAAGATGTTAGTTTATCAATATGATCGTGATTTGACTCTAGTACGTGGAGAAGCATTTGCTTTGCATCAAAATTGTTTGCATCTAGCTGGATTAAATGGATATTTGTCAATTGTACAATTTCTAATTGATGAATTTAATATGAACATACATGCATTAGATGGAAATGGTAAATCTGTTATATATTTAAGTGCATTTCATGGTAAAACAGATATTGTAACATATCTATTATCGAAAGGTGGTGATTTGAGGGATGAGAAAAAGGCTGTTGTAGATGCGTTAAAGAATCGTTATGAAAAAGAGTTTGGATCAAGTCGTTCGCCATTGGTATGTGCATGTGAAAAGGGACGTTTTGATGATGTGAAATTATTGATTATATGCCATGATGTCAATGATAGTAATAATGGTAATAATAACGTGACATTGAAAGAATACGTGAATCAAGTCGGTGAAGATAGTGATGGTATTGAACGTGCACCTTTAATGGCAGCTGCAGAGAATGAACATCAAGTAATTATTGATTACGTAGTAGATATTGTATATGCTGATGATACTGAGATATTTAGGAAATATAAGAAAGAATTTACATACGGTACGCCATTAGTAGTTGCATGTGAAAAAGGACGTTTAGAGGATGTGAAATTGTTGAGTACAGGCCATAAGGATGTGAATGGTAGTAATGGTAATAATATGACATTGAAAGAATACGTGAATCAAGTCGGTAAAACTAGTTGTGGTATTAAATGTACACCTTTAATGGCAGCTGCAAAGAAAGAACATCAAGTTATTATTAATTATATTGTAGATATTGCATATGCAGATGAAACGGAGGTATTTAGGAAATACAAAAAGGAATATCCAAAAAGTACGCCATTAGTATGTGCTTGTCAACATGGACGTTTGGATGATGTGAAATTGTTGATTACAGGCCATTGTGATGTGAATGGTAGTAATTGTAATAATAATAATATGATATTGAAAGAATACGTGAATCAACTCAGTACAAATAGTCGTGGTTGGGGACGTACACCTTTAATGAAAGCTGCATATTACGAACATTTTCACATAGTTCAATTTTTAATTGAACAATGTGAAGCTGATCCTAATATTGCACTGGATTGGAATGGATGGAATGCATTACATTATGCAGCATGGCATAACAAAAAGAATACGGACTTGATTGAATTGTTATTAACTCATATGTCTCTTAGTAGCATTAATAAGAAGACGTCCGGGAGATGGACTCCCTTGGACATGGCATATGCATGGAATAAGAGTCCAGTGCAACCAAAGATCATTAATCTTATACGTTCAAAAGGTGGAAAACGTGCAAAAGAATTATAAATATATATATATATGACAGCGTTAAAGATCAAAGGATCCATTATTTTTAGCTTTTACTAATTAGTAGGATTGAATAATATTTTATTCCCTGGAGATTGAGTGATTGAGTACCGCGGGAATTAAAATTATTACGACGTATAACTTACGATCGTACAGATATGTTAGGCCTATCATAGAGATTTTAAACTTTAAACATTAAACATCGTATACTCGGTATACTGGGTGTACATTAATTATATTTTTTGTACGCGTATATTCGTACAAAAAAATACGATTCGTAATTCTTTCTGGAGAGTAGGAATATTATCATGAGGAGTGATTTAAATTTAAAAGTATGTGCGCATTTTAATTTTTAAAAATTAAAAATTACTTTGTACTATATTTCGTATTTTATATTTAAAATGTTAATCATATATCAGATATTAATTAATTAAATCCACCGCTCTGTACCGATAAAATTAAAATGTATACTGAATCCCCACACACCAACGCAGTAATTTAATTCTTCAACAATACATTTTTAATAAAAAATTCACCTGCTTTATAGCTTGAACGTACTAATGGACCACTTGCAATATATTTAAAACCTAATTCATTACCAATATCTTCATATTTTTGAAATTGTTCTGGTGTCACATATTCATGTACTTTTAAATGTCGTCGACTTGGTTGTAAATATTGACCAAATGTAATCACATCAACATTTGCATCACGACAATCTTTCATCAATTCAATCTGTATGTATATACATATATATATGTTAGTAATTTTTATTTTTATTTTTTCGAATGATCTTTATTATATATCATTATTATTAACTTACAACTTCATCTTCTGTTTCATTTAAACCTAACATAACACTTGTTTTTGTAATTAATGAAGGTTGCGATTCTTTTGCATGTCGTAATACCCTATATATATATACATATAACAACTTGTTAATTCATTCTGTTTATTTTTTTTTGAAATATAATAAAAGATATACAATTTACTACTTACTTTAAACTTTGTTCATAATTTGCACGTTTATCACGTACACTACCTTGTAATCGTTCTACTGTTTCTAAATTATGTGCAAATACATCTAAACCACTTTTCGCAACTTGTTCAACATGTACCATATTACCACTAAAATCAGGTGTCAATGCTTCAACTAATAATTTTGGGGATGATTCTTTTAAAAAAGTAACTGTCTTTGCAAAATGTTCACTACCTTGATCTGGTAAATCATCACGATCAACACTTGTTAATACAACATAATCTAAACCCCAACTATGTGATTTGAGAATATATATATGTGTGTTAGTCAATTAATTGATCATGAAATAATAATAAAATAATTTTCATATTAGATATAGTATATATATAAACATACCTTGATATTGCAGCAGCAACTTTTTCAGGTTCTTCTGGATCTAATGGTGGTGGTGCTCTACTTGTTTTTACAGCACAAAATCTACATCCGCGTGTACATGTATCCCCCATGATCATAATAGTAGCAGTAGCCGTTCCATCTTCCCCACCACCCCAACATTCGCCAATATTTGGACACTTTGCCTCTTCACAAACAGTTGCTAAACCTAATGATTTTACAGTTTTTTTCAATTTCATATAATTTGAGCTTTCATCTTCACTTGGTGGTGGTACCGCTTTTAACCAACTTGGTTTCCTTATACGTGGTTTCGTATTTTCCAACCGCCGTTTCCGTTTCATCATTGCTATTTCATCCTCTTCCACATTGTTATTGTCCTCAAAAATAAAATCATCTAACTTGGTATCATCGATTAGTGCTAATTGTTTTTTTAACTCTGCTAAACGTTTAAAATGTTTATTCTTTTTGTTCATTGGAGTAGAGGAAGATGTTGATGAGGAAGACGAGGATGAAAATGATGATGCAAATGGATATGCTAAGCGTTGTTGTACATTTCTTTTTACATATGTTGATTGTATAATCCTACGATATAACATGTTTGTTCTCGGTTATCGTTTTGCAATTATTATTATTATTATTATTATTACTGTATATGGTTGGATGTATATTCTTTAGTTACTTATATGATTCTTTTATATTATTAGTTTTATATTAATTTGGACGAAAGAAAAAATCGAAATGGAGATGATGTTAAAATAATGTAAAAAAAAAAGTAAAGTTACGAATTTTCTTTTTGAATTTAATTTATTGATATAATATATACAAATATATTACACGTGTGTTCGATACAATATTATTTGTAAAAAATAAAAAAGAAGAAATATCTCTGGAGGATGTGTGATATATGATATATATATATATATATATACTTTACACTTATTTTCTTTACTCATTTCTATTATCGTACTTGCATATACTAAATCCGTCATTTTACCTATATGTACACCGTTCCTTCGCCTCGCGCCTCGCGCCTCGCCTCCCCTCTCCTTCAATCCTCCAACAACCTCTTTATTAATCGTTGTGCATCTTAAATTCAATGTCAATTACTCCCCCTTCAATCATCCGACATCATCATCACAACTCGCAAGGTGCACGACCTTTATTAATCGTTCCATCTTAAATTCAATGTCAATTACTACCCCTTCAATCATCCGACATCATCATCGCAACACCCATGCGTTTTGTGTGCGTGCACGATCTTTATTAATCGTTCCATCTTAAATTCAATATCAATTACTACCCCTTCAATCATCCGACATCATCATCGCAACGCCCATGCGTTGGGCACGATATTTATTAATAGTTCCATCTTAAATTCAATGTCAATTACTCCCCCTTCAATCATCCGACATCATCATCGCAACTCGCAAGGTGCACGATCTTTATTAATCGTTCCATCTGAAATTCAATATCAATTACTACCCCTTCAATCATCCGACATCATCATCGCAACGCCCATGCGTTGGGCACGATCTTTATTAATAGTTGCACTTAAATTCAATGTAATTGGCATGACAAAATTGCTACTATGGCCTGTTGTCGTCAATGTTCCCCAACGCAAACTGGTTTTGTATAATGGGCAAATGTATACCGTGTCCATATCAACCCCTTCGTCTTTTTTGAAATCATATGGTTCTAAATGTATTACTGGTAATTTACAAAATATTTCACCAGGTTTCGATTCACGTATACATTGATTTTCTTCATCCCAACCACATCCTTGTAAAAATGTACCATGGACGTAGACACCAATATCTGGTGCCATCCCTGCCAATGCTTCTTCGACACCTAATTTAGTAATAATTGTATTTAAACGTACTTGATCAATCGGTGTCATCGTATTTCGTGCAAATGTTTGTTTCACACTTGAGATAAAGCCTTGAGGAAAGAAAAAAGATGTAATCCAAAATGACGATGGAACTTCCATTTTTAACCAGTTTCCAATGAAATTAATACGTTGGAAATAATCTGCTACCCATGCACCCAACGCTTTTAACGATGGATACGCTGCTGCCGTCCACAATGCTGGAACTTGTTGAATGCTTAATGAACGTTCCATAATTTCAATTTCTTCGCTCATAACAACTAAACCTTTCAATGCGCGTAACATCTCTTCCAACGTTGTGCGTATACGTTTGGTTAATCGATTGAATAATAATAACTCATTCTTTAAACAATTTCCAATTGCATTTACACCACCTTGATCATCTCGTTCGAATGTTTCAGGACTTGCATCATCATGATTAAATTCATCTTCTAATTTACTCAACATTGTTAACGCAAATTTATTTACACTATCATTTTCCTTATCATTCGATTCTTCGGATGAACCACTGCTGTTAGACGTTTGTGTTGCCAATACGGTGCTAATGAATAAACCATTTTCTTTTCGTAAAAAGGATGTATTTGCATTTGAATTCAAACCGAAACAGGTTGGATCATCAAACAATGGAAATGTTGATGTATGCTTGCTAAATTCTTCCAATGTACTTAAATTTTCAGGTGCATTATAATCAAATCTTGCTTTTTGTGCGCTGGTAAAGGTATATTCTTTCGCCATCGCCTCTTTCGTAATGAAAGTGCTTAAAATACTATCCAAAGTTGGGTTATCCATTGCATCGGTAATACGACCACCATATGTGACTTGCCCAATCATCATCAGCAATGCTGGAAATGGGACGCTCACCAATGCATTTTCCATGGAACTTTCCTTACTAGCAGCTTCGCAATATATGCCACTCATCAACACAGCTGTTTTTAAATCCGATGCCATCCATTCATATGGTTTGTTCCAGCCCAATCCACCAAATTTACGACGTTCCAATGCCAAGGCATGAAACAATGTCAAGCCATATAACAAACGACGATATGGCAAATCAATTGGTGTCCCGGAAAATTTATCTAAATCACTTTGCTCCACATTACTTGCAAAACTTTGCAACATGTTTGCACGAATACCTTTAGGAGGCTGAACAGACATTTTCAATGATGATTGTAAGATGCTTGCCGGGAATGCTTTGCTAGGCATAGACGTCAACCATAAACGAAAGTCCGGATGCAAGCTACTGCCATTTGCACTAGTCATTTGTTCCTCCACAATTTGTGCCAAACGTCCTAAAAAGGAAACTGCCAAGTGACAATTTTGCAATAACACCCAATCTCCATCACGCATCGCACTGTCCATATGACTTTCCGCAATAGGACCTTGCCCTTGACCAAGCGATACAACTCGTGGATTTATATCATTATCCCGTGCTAGTTGTAACAACGAACTAGTTGGATCAGCCCCAGAGGAACATAAAAATAATAATGGCTGGTCACAAACACTATCATTTAAAACATCTTTTAAGTTCAAAGATGGTGGTGTTTTGAATTGTTCCCCAAGCGTTTGTCCAATAAATTCTGTGACAGTTGGCAATAGTTTCGTATCATCAATTGCACGTATCAATAAAACTTTTTGAAATGCAGTCAAATCATTGGCCCATGGCGTTGGTATCATATCAAATGGTGTTTTGTTGCTACTACGTGTAGCTTCCTCCTGTTTTTCGCTATTTTCACCTTCACTATTTTTATTAGCTGCACCTGCTAATTCAGACCATGCGTTTAAATTTTTACGCACATGTGTTTTTAAACCTTGAAAATATGTTCCAAATGATTTTTCCAATGCTCCCAATGATTTCCAAACATCATCGGTTACCCAATTTACATCTGGTTTTGTTAAATCCGCTTGCTCACCATCCATGCTACTATCTCCGCCCGTTAGGAAAAAGGACCATTCTTTTGGATCAAAGCTACCACCTTCTTTTAATATTGCCATGGAGAGCAACAATGCATATGCTTGCTTGTCTTTTTCAAACAAACCACGGCATACGGCGTTGAAAAATGCATATGTAATATCATCAATTAAATTATTCAAACGTGATGTTAAATCATCGGACATAGGGACTTGTTCTATACGCAATTTATATAGCTTTGTAAAAAATTGCAACGAATATTGATACATAGAATCAATTACTGCTAGTTTTACGATCACAAAGTAAATAGCAGATCCACGCGTTGCAACAGGTCGATATCCTTCACGTGCAGTTGTTATCTCTTTTTTCGTAATTTCTGCTTCTGCAATTCGACCTTTCACAGCATTCGATGTTACCTTTGCTTCTTCTAATTTAATAATCAACTCTTCGTTGTCTAAAATATTCCCTGTTGCTTCGCTAAGCATTGTCAACACTCTATCTTCCGTCTCACTAAGAGCAGCTTCATCACTAGCAATTGCAGTAATTAAATTATCTTTTTTAGTTTCTAGCTCTGGTCGATCGTGACGAACCACGTTGACCAATAATTGCTCCTCCAAACCATCCGTTGTAATTGAAAAATTGATTAATGTAACTTTTACGCAAGTTTCTGGTAAATAATGAGGATTTGACAATTTTGTAGTCATGTACAATTTAAACCGACTATCGTACGGCAATGTTTTCTCTCCCAAACGGATTGCATCTTCACCACCACGCTTAAAGATACTTTTTAATAATATTGGATCCAAAGTCGTATCAATTTCTTCTCCAACATTTTCTACTAAAACGGGCAATCCACTACGGACAGAATTTTCAATAGTGCGAACAAAATTGCTTTCCCCGCTCGTTTACCTCAGCATCCCAATAATATTTCAATTGCTTTTGCCATTGAAAGCAATCTGGTCCAGTAACGGTTAAATCATTTGCCAATTCACGAACCACTTCCCTGCCGTGCACATCAATTGTTAGCAAGGTACCGACTAATGTTCGTAATTGTTTTGGTATTTTGGCACGAACCATCGTTACCATATTGTTGATTTGATCTGTTTGAATTTTGTCATATTCCAACAACGGGTTGTTGCTTTCTGTAAGAGTAACGTTGCCTTTGTCCAACATACCTTTTAATTTAATCAATGCTTCTTCTACACCTTTTGTCCACATGATTTGATCTACCAATAGTACACATTGCGCTGGGAAACCTTGTTTGATCCACCCATCTCGTTGTCCAGGTTTATCTGCAGGAAATGCAGCGCTGGCACTGACAGTTTGATCAAATAACGTTTTGCGCATCATAGCTTCTACGCGCAACAACCATTTTTCCACACTACCAGTTGCCATCACCGCGTTTGACCATTCTACAACTTCCCCATCTGCAGCATTCATTGCTGTCATACTCCATACAATCGTGCGCAGTCCTCCCATATCATCTTCTCCATCATCATCATCATTAACGAATTTTAAACTTTTAATGGAATCAAAACATTTTCGCATATGTTGCTGTACAGCACGGGGCTCACGGCTCTGGGCAAGGATTTCCAACAGCTCATCGTTTGATAAGAAATAAAATCGTGGAAATGCCTCTCGTTTCAATTGTAGATAGTCTTCTAAACCACGTTGAACTTCATCTAATATTTTATTGCATTGTTGAAACGATTGCAACAGTTTTTCCGGCGAACCAAATTTATCTGGCCCAACACAATTAATCGCAATAGGATCTAAAGATACACTTCGCATCGTGCTATTCCACTCTGCATCTACGCCAATAAATTTATTTGCTTCCTCTGGTAATTGATTGCGTATATCGTCTCCACTAAAGATGTTTTCCAAATACATCCAATTACGCTGTGTTTGAATCCATTCATCGACCGTATCGGAGAGTAAACTCAGTTTTTTCTGCCACACTTCGACATCTTGCTGAATCATCGAAACATTTCTCGATGCCAGCATTGTTTGTAATGCTACTTGATCGTCTTCAATTTGTGTTAAGAATTCTTCCAAATCGCCAAGGATAAATTTATTATCGGAATTTCGATATGGCTGCAATGGAAATTCATACGTTTGCCATGTTTCTTCGATTTTATGTAGGCCATCCAATAATCTAGCTTGCCCAGTTGCTAATGAGGACATATCAGCAATAATCTGTGAAAAATCAAATAAATCATGTTCAACAAGTTTTTCCAATGTAATGCCACCTTCTGATATTTTATCGTAATCAACATCCATAGCGTCGAAAATTTTACGCTTATGTTCTATTTGCATAGTTGGATTGCCAAAAGCAACGATGGTAGGCACATCGGCACGGAATATTTTCACTCGTTCTAAAAATTGTTCTGTCACTTTATCGCCATATTTCTTATTCATGCGATGAGCAGTTTGAAAATATCGCTCCACTTCAGACGCAAGATCATCTACATTCACAGTATCAAATGGATTTTCCATCCATTGTTTCATGTGTTCTTCGTATTGATATTGGCCATTCCATAATAAAAATTTATTATCGAAACATTCTTGCGTGGAAGCCAATGCTTCAAATTCATATGCAACTCCAACTTGAAACAACTCTTGATATTCATTGTAACGTTTCGCAGCAGAAGTGGATAATTCCAACTTACGCCTAACACCTTCTAAATCTTTTAGAACTGGATTTACTTCGCTTTTCTCATCTACGTATACGCCCTCCATTAAACTTTCCTCTAATGCACGTAATTGTTCTTCCATTCGTATGATTTGAGCATCTAAATGTTGCTTTTGATCCGGCAATTGTTCCTCAATAAATACTCGCATTTCTTCCATTTCTC
>JACLAC010010283.1_pt1 | contig 30017 bp, 34 predicted proteins | sample 8027881 | NCBI WGS metagenome assembly JACLAC01 (sample SAMN15725517, study PRJNA655200) | protist metagenome | isolation source: fluorescence activated cell sorting (FACS) single amplified genomes of... | place: Spain: Blaines Bay Microbial Observatory, Mediterranean Sea | collected 2016-01-19 | reverse complement strand
CAAAATCTCAAGATTCAAACATTATTACAGGCCTTGAAAATGGGGCAGATGATTATATCACGAAACCATTTAGCCCCAAAGTACTAATCGTAAGGATTAAGAAGATCTTGATCCGACATTCTGAAGAAATAGATTCAAATAATTGTGCAATATACTTTGACGAAATGAAGATTCATCCAGAACGCCATCAAGTATTATTAAGAGGAAATGAAGTTCATTTGACCCCAAGTGAGTTTAAATTACTTTATCACCTTGCCCGAAAGCCAGGTTGGGTCTACAGCCGGGATCAAATCATCGATACCATCAGAGGCCAAAATTTCGCAATCACTGACAGAGCTATTGATGTGCTTATCGTTGGACTTCGCAAAAAAATGGGCAATTACGGGAAATTGATAGAGACCGTTAGGGGTGTTGGCTACCGTTTCAGCGAAAAAACAAATAATGGAAGTTAGATCTTCATTTTTTCAAATATCTTGGCCCGCCCTATTAACAGGTATATTAACGACAATTGTTTTGGTATCTGGGATATACAATATATTCCATTTACTACAGAAAAGTCACGATGAAGAGTTTGGCTTAAATATTATTTTTTATTGTTTACTTATTGGATTTTTAGTTGCGATAATCACTGCGTATTTTTTTTACATTAGGTACAAAAAACTGAGTCAATTCACAAGCAATTTAAACCAAGTAGCTTATGAACTTAACAACCGCACTAAACAAGATTTATCTCAGATAGTTCCGTATTGGTTTCCAGAAGGAGAATCACTGTTACGAAATCTAGATGTTCTTGGTCACAACCATGAGAAAGAGTTGCAGATCTTAGAAAATACCCTAGCTGAGAAAAAGATCATTCTTTCCTTACTCACGGAAGGGTTTATTGCCGTTGATCCAAACCGAAACGTTATCGATATTAATCAAGCGGCTTGTGACCTGTTTCGGGTTACTCAATTGGAGGCCAAGAATAAGGAATTAGATTCTCTAATTCGCAACATCGAATTGCTCAATCTTGTAAAAGATGTTTTAGTAAGTGGGCGCGCAGCAGGAAATGATATTGAACTCTTGAAGGAAACAACTTTAACTTACGTTAGGGTGTACTGTAAGCCATTGATGCGAAGAATTAATATCAATTCTACAGCCGACCGTTTGGATTCAAAGGACTCTTGTGAATTCGTCGAAGAAGAGCAAGCTGGGGTACTTATCAATTTATGTGATATTAGCCAACTACAAAGGTTAGAAACTATCAGGAGAGACTTTGTTGCAAACGTTTCACATGAATTGAAAACTCCGATTTCATCGATCAAGGGAGCTGCCGAGACTCTACTTGATGGAAACGTTGTAGATCAAGAAATTTACTTGCGATTTATTAACATCATTGCTCGTCAGGCTGATCGATTAAATACACTTGTAGAAAGTCTCCTTACACTTTCTATAGTTGAACATGATCAATATACAAATGTAGACCATTTAGAGCTAACTTCTATTAATAATTTGATTCAAAGAGTTATTCTAACTATGGAGCAAATTACCTCCAGCAAAAACATTAAAATTAAAGTTGAAAAATGTGATCATGTTGATGCTGTTATAAATCCATTTTTGTTAGAACGTGCTCTTATTAATTTAGTTGAAAATGCGGTTAAGTATAGCGATCCGGAATCAGTTATAGTTCTTAGCATGGAAAGACAATCAGAAAAATTCATAATAAATGTGCAAGACACTGGTCTTGGTATCGAAAAAAAACACCTTGAACGAATTTTCGAACGATTTTATCGAGTTGATCCCGCACGTAGTAGAGAAGTTGGGGGGACTGGATTAGGATTATCGATAGTCAAACATATTGTTGAAGGTCACAAGGGCGTGATCTCTGTATTTAGTAGGCGTGGCGAAGGGAGCACTTTTTCAATTCAAATACCTTTTGCTACACAAACTGAATCGCAAACTCATGGGAATAAAATAAGAATTTTGACAAATTGCAGATAAATTGTACCCAACGTTGGTTTAGCTAGCAATCCAACCAAAATCTTAATAAAAAAGAGCTAGTCCTTTTTCTGCTTGGAGGGTGTTTGATAGAGATTAGAAATTAGTGTGCGATTGCTCAAAGTAGAATCCCTGTAGAGTTTCAGTAATTTTTCTATCCGAATGAGTAGACCTAGCCAATACTGGCTGAGTGCTCTCCCAAAAACCTCAGCTCTAACAACTTTCAAATACAGCTGCTTTTGGAAAGGAGTCATTTATCGCCAACCCACACCTGTTCAAGCAGGTCTCATTATCAACGTGGTTGGTAGGCCTGAAATACCTGAATTCGATTTGCAATTTAAACGACTCGTTTGAGCATACGATGCTCTTCCTCAGATCTTCTCACGAAGCAATTCCCCTTAGTTTGATGATTCACTTCCCAACATAGCTTTGCGCGGCTACCAGAGCCAACGACCCTACGCCTAAAACTAGCAGCCGGAGTCCCAATACAAAAAGGGTGGGGTTGCTTTTGCTCCCTTAGGGGGGCTTGGCAAGTGGTTCAAGGTGGGCATCTTAGTGAAGTGCATCAACCTGTCTTGGCAGCTTGATCGGCATCATGATTCAGCAAAGAACTCATCGCCTCCTGAGCCTTGTTAGCGATACTCTGCTGAACTGCTGGAGTAAACTTGGCGTAACGCTTGGTCATCGGTGATCCAGGGGCATGCCCCAATTGATGGGCGACTTCAGCTAAGGTTGCACCATTTGATAACATCATTGAAGCAACTGTATCTCGCAGGCAGTAATTCGGTCGAAACTCTTTTGGGATACCCGCCAGATTCCTTAGTTGGCTAAATCTCTTCTTCAAACTGTCCAATCTGCATAACCCTCCATCGCTTGCTGGGAATACGTAAGAACTTTCCTGCAGTTCTGCTGAGCTATTATTTAGTAGTCCTCTTTGCTGCAATAGTACCTCACGAACCTTTTCATTCATCAGTTGAAGCAGTGTTTGGCCACTCTTCGTGTCCCGCTTGGTGTAGTTCCTTCGACCAAAATCAACATCCTTCCAGAGTAGCTTGAGGGCTTCTGAGGGCCTCGATCCTGTCCAGCCGATAAATTGATGCAAGTGGGCAAGCTGACGATCCGGATGAGATTCCCATACTTGCTGTAGGTTCTGAAACTGTTCCGGGGTTAACACTTCAATACGTTCGCTATTTGGATCTTGTTTTGGCAGTTCAATGGTCCAATCGAGTGCGGCACAATGGCGCTGACGAACTCCAAAGTTGATGATGCGACGTAGTAACTCAAGCACATTGCGGGTGGTGGCGATGCTGTGACTCTTGGCGACCTGCCTGCGTAACCGCTCGATATCAAGGGGGACTAGTTCCTGTGGCGTTTTGTTCCCAACGGGTTTACTCAAGTGGAGATCAAAGCGATTCTTGTCTGTGACCACACCTTTAAGTTGATTGCCTTTGCTCTCAAGGTACAGTTGCCACAGCCTCTCAATAGTGGACCGGGACTCTGCGTTTCGTTTGGCCTCTGCCTGGGCTTGTCGACGTTCGTTGTTGGTTAACTCTTGACCATTGATTCGGCGAGTGCGCTCTGCATTGGCTCAGGCTGGTGACCAACCCTGAGCGCTTGTGCCAAGCTTTTCTTCATACTGCTTGCGATCGCCCGGTTTGCGATAGAAGATGCAGAGAATCCGTTCTCCCTTTCGCTCAACATAGAAAACGCCTTGGTAGCCTGTGGAGATTCTTTTTGCTGATGCCATCCAATGACTCCTAGTCCCATCGAGTTTGATTCTGCCCAGCCACCTGCCCAGCCAATAGGTGAGAAAGTCTGGGGTTGTCTTGTCTACTTTTGGGATAGAAGTATAATTTAATTAGTAAATGAAATCAAGCTGATTGGGTAATTCTGAGGTGCATATGAGTAAGTATGTAATCTACTGCATTCTCGGTCTTATAACCCGAAGGTCGAAGGTTCAAATCCTGCCCCCGACACCACACTTTTCCTCAGTAAAATCAGCATTAAGTACCTACTTATCTTACCACCGTAAGTACCCTTGATTTCCTGTACCCACCACTATCCCCACCTACTCGGTAGTATTTCTTTCCTAATCTGACACTACAAATTGCAAAATTAATTATCTTCTAGCCCCTCCGCAACTCGTCTCAGCATCTCGATCAATATTTCCAACCTTTCCGAATCAACTGAGAAATCTTTCCCCAAGTAAAGCTAACGATTGATCTCAATCATCAGTGATTGGACTCTATGGTCTTTGCGGTAATGTTTCATCGGAACAATGGTTCCACCGAAGGGCTGATCCCAAGCAGTCGAATAGCCGCAACTCTCTAATATCTTCTCAACCTTTGCTACTAGTTCTTAAGGAGTATGAAATTCATCAGTTCTTAAACAAAATCTGGTCGGAAATCTGTTTGGTTTAGTTCATAGGGCAGAGGCAGAGCTGGAAAGCTATGGCCGTCAATGATCAGGCAATGGTCATTAGTTGGGAGAGACTCCTCCACTGCATCTGTCAGTTTTTGGTGATGGGGAATGTAATATCGCTCCAGTAATTCATGTCGCTTCCCTTGAGTGAGCTGCTCACGTAGCAGCTGACGCAAAGATCCTCTGGTGTAAGTTACACCCATACCTACCTGACTCATTGGTTCTTGGGAGTCTTCTGAGAAACGCTCTGGATCAACCACCAGCCTGCTAACAGGAAACACGATTGCCTTTGCTGCTTGAAAAGCCTTCTGAAAGATTATATCTGTTGCATGATCAGTAATCCGGTTTAGTTCTTCCTGAAGTTCCTGATCGGATAGAAGGAACTCTTGACGAAGATCTTCAGGAATAATGGTAGAAGCATGGAGAAGATGAAGGATCATTGGATCTTAGATTGGTCTATCTTTTGGTTGGGATTGAATAATTTTTCGAATCAACTAATCTTTTTGTCTTTCTCAAGTTTGAGACTGTACCAACCTTGTTTGAATGAGTAACTCAGCTTTAATGAAACTCGTTTAAAATATATAAATCTAAGGGGAATAATGAATCGCAAAGCATGTGTCGTAACTGGAGCTTCCAGAGGCATGGGACGTGGGATTGCTCTTGTTTTAGCTAAAGAGGCTGGTTGCTGTGTCTATGCAACTGCTAGGGACAAAGAAGCTCTAAATGCTCTAGCTGAAGAAGTGTCTCAATCCGATTCGGATGGATATATTGTACCTTGTGAACTGGATCAGAATGATGATCAAGCGGTTCGAAACTTTGTGCAGAGTTTTCAAGCAAAAGAAAATCGCATCGATTTGCTCGTTAACAGTGCATATGCGGGATTAGTTGCCATAGCGCCACACTGTGGGAAATCTTTTTGGGAGCGTCCTATTTCTGTATTTGATGCCTCTATCATGATTGGCCTTCGAAGCTCATATGTGATGAGTAGTCTGTTTGCTCCGATGATGGTTAAACAAAAATCAGGATTGATGATTCAGGTTTCAAGTTTTGGAGGAGTTCAGTACTTGTTTGATGTTGGATATGGTGTAGGTAAGGCCGGTTTAGATCGCCTTTCGACAGACATGGCGGCAGAACTCAAGCCACATGGCGTTTATGCCATAACCTTGCATCCGGGCGCCGCAGTAACAGAAGTAACTGCATTTCCAGATGGAGAAACTCCTATTTTTTCAGGTCGAGCTGTCACAGCACTGCTCAATAAAGCCAACAAAGATCATCTGGAAAAGTTGAATGGAAAGGTAGTTCAGGCAGCAGAATTAGCAGTCGATTATGATTTTGTAGACATAGACGGTAAGATGCCAACTGGCGTAGAAGTAACCAAAACTTGGCGAGATGCGATGTCTAATCCTTTGATTCAATACAGTTTTGAGGCAGATCTACCAGACCCTTCAAAGTCCTTGAATCATCCAGATGTTTCAGCATTTTTTCATGGAGCTAAGAACTATAAAGTTTAAAAATTCACGGAAAACTTTCTAATTGGAGCAAATATCACGAATTCTTTCACAAACTTAGCTACAAGTTTTTCAGGAGTATGAAATTCATTCTTTCCATCTTATTTCGGCATCGAAGAAAGTAGAACATCAGAGCATAGTGGATCGTAAATCGTCAGAAGTTTTCCGGATTTTTATTAACGCTAAATGGGAGGTCCTTCGTTACTGATAAGTTCTTTGAAGTTGGAAATGAGTGCTGCTCAAGAGCAATGAAGTCTAGTATGTCCTAGAAACAGGAGAATAACAGTAGTTTGCAAGCTCTTTGGCTCAATTCTAGTGTAGAAATCAGTAGCTAGGTTAGATCTCCAAGCTTAGCAGGGCCTTCTCATACATACCCTCAGTATTCCCAGATTGCTCAAGCTGGGCTTTTAGCTTCACGGCCTTGAACAACTCATCATACTTACCGGCAATCGCTAGCACCCTGATCGTGGTCCTCAGCACCTTCCAAATCATTAGGAGCTTGCTCCATTTTCTCAAGTAGCGGCAACACTTGATGACGTTCAAAGATTCTCATTCGCTGACACAGCTGATTTAGAGCTTGTAGAGATGACTGATAACAAAATTTGACAGTGTGTTAAAATCAATTAAGGGAAATAAGAAAAAGAGGTATGGGGCTTTAATAATCTAGTGTATCTTTCTGAGGCTCGCTCCAAAAATAACCTGATTGAGTGGTGGGTAATGTTTCTCACCAAAAGCCCTGAGAGCTCCACCATTGAGTGCGGCATACTAATCGTTAAGGAGCAGTTTTATCATATAAAACCGCTCTACAGCGATTCTGAGCACTCTCAGGGCTATCTTTCGTTTCTTTCAGCCTACTATATTTTCTTAGTTCAAAAATAGTTCATTTATTAATGGTAAGTGCTTTAGTTTCCTCCTGTGTTGCAAGGCCTTACATTAGACACTGCAACTGAGAAAAGTGACTTGGCTACTAATACGATAATTATCTACAGAGGCCGCCCATACTCCCTAGCAAATTTAAGGTAAATAATATATTTATTATTTTAGTGATATAACCGTTAGTACTTTTAAATGTTATGGGGCAATAGTCGGGGTTAAATTTAATGCAGAAAATTATGAAACTGAAGTACCAGTTGAATGATTTGAATTTTCTCTGTGTGTTTTGATGGCAATTCCAACTCCCGCAGCAACTATCACTACCATACCGAGGATCGTCCATTGATCTGGAAGATGGTCAAAAAACAACCAACCCAATAAAGCCGCCCATACAACATGCACCCAATTGGCAGGTGCAACTAAGGAAGCTGGCGCGTACTTGTAGGCGACTGTCAGTAGGTAGTGAGCTGCAAAAATTATTAATCCCAGCAGCGCTATCAAACTCAAATCCATTAAATTTGGCAAATATCCTTCCCAGGTAAATAGAGCCAACAAAAAGGAGCAGGGCACACTGGTCAGAATGGTGTGAAAAAGCAACGCATGACTGGTTTCTGTCTTAGAGAGGACTCTTGTCATCAGGTGAAAAATAGCTGCCAGTATCGCTGTCAGCAGAGCGAAGGTGACGCCTAAAGTATCTAAACCTCCTCCTGGCCTCGCAACCATCAAAACGCCTATGAAACCTAATACGGCAAAACTCCAATTTATTGGGCTTACTTGCTCCCCCATCAGAGGGATGGCAAGGACCATGACTAAGATCGGAAACGAATACAGAATGGAAATCGTCTCACCCACGGGCATGAGCCGCAGAGCATGGCCTATCAACAGTGAACCTAGCACCAAGACAAGGCCTCTGCAAAGTACCAAGCGAGGGCGCTTAGTTTGCCATAGCGTTCTACCCATTCGAGGCCAAAAGAAAGCTAATATAAGTAGCAGCCCTACCACAGAGCGAATGGCCATGATCAACTCGACTGGGTAACGTGTTGTTAAATATTTGATTAAAATGTCTCCTGAGGCAAAAAGGAAAACTGTTCCAATTACGATCGCAAAGGCTGTCAGAGGTCGATTTTCTGAATGGGGAGAAGTGTCGGACATTAATTAAATTAGCCGGCGAGGAGATGCAAAGGGAGGTAGGATCCAGTTTGCATTGGATCCTTTGACAAGAATATTAATTACTTATTGGGCGCTTGGTAAGCAGAAACCACCTTATTTGCTGTTTCCATGGCGGCAGTCATTGACTTCGAATCAATTAACTCAATGACTTCAATACCTGTAGTTGTTCCTGAAGAGCCGATTACCATTTCAGCAGCGGCCATTGCTTCAGCAGTTCCCTCTGCAATAGTTACTATCTCAGCTGTGCTGACGCTGAAATACATTTTGTGCATAGTCATACCAAGCCCGCCGGTAAGCTTTTGGAGTGCAGCCTCCCGATCCGATGGATTTTCAACATAGCCTTTGAAGGCTTCATTACTCAGTTTTGCTCTGGTCATGTAAAGTGCCATTTTTCTCCTGTATCCAGTGGGTGTTCTGCCTAGGTGCAACAATTTTGACATCTATTGGTGAAATTCAACTAAATAGTTGGTAGCCAAAAGATTCAACAAAATTAATTAATATCCAGCCTGAAAACTTAGACCAGCGGATTAATATTCCGCTGTGCTAGATCATCCATCATACGCATTGACCGCTAAAAAGCACCATACTACTGGCTATCCAGACTCCCCCTAGGGGGCACAAAAACGCCGCGTCTGCTTAGTATAGTTAACCGCATCCAACAAACGGGGGGCTGTAAAAGATATTTTGCACCTGAGATTTACATTTTAATACCATCGCGCGCGCGAAAAATTTGCAAATAATCGAGTTTGGCTTTGTAGCTAATAAAATTGAAACATGGATAACAGCATGAAAAAATCAATCACTCTATCACTAGCGTTAACTTTGCTTACTGCACCAGCATTTGGGTTTAAGCAAGAAGATTTGGATAAATTGAAAGCAACGAACGGTTGTGAAAAGTTTAGTCTAAGTGAAGCCGACCTGCGTTATCGCCCATCAAGACTCGCCAGCAGCGAGTTGCTCTTGCTCCCTTTTGGGCCATAATTCCTAGTCCGGTTCGAATCCGTGTTTCCAGCAGACTCGATTTTCCGGGTAATGGGGTTGCTGTGTAGAAAATATATGTACCCATGATGTTGCCTATTTATTTGTTTCTAAGGAACTATCGTAAAAATGAAGTAGCCCCCAATCTAATCACTCGTAGTCGTCCCAGTTCCAGTATTGGTTTTCGCCAGGGTCGTAGTCTAACGTTTCAACTGCACTAGTATGTCTTATAATTTTACCATCCAGATAGTTCAATACACTGATGACTGACCAGTATATTATCTCCTTTTCAAGAACCTTGATGTATCGGTGAATGCTTAAACACTCAAAATTTTCATACAATGGTTTCATCGGGCCAAACCTGCAGTCGTAGATCGGCACAAGGGCATTCTGCATATCTAGATTCACTTCCATACCAACTCGATGATCAAAACTCTTACAGTCAGGATGGTATAACTTCTCGACCAATGAAAAATCACCCTTGTAAGCAAGTCGACGTGCTTTGTCGAATTCTTCGGCCTTAGTCATTTATTCCTCTAATACGTTGGATACACGCTCAATTCTGGTAATCACCCGGCAGCAAAACATACTGAAAAAGCCACTAGACAAGCGATCCAGAAGACAGCTTTACGCAATACTGGGTCTTGGCAGAGCTCTTTCAGATTATGGATCTGTTGTTTGCGGATCATGTGAATCTCATAGTCAATTCCTAACACTCGCTCGTTGTCTTCCCAGTTCCAGTCTTGGCCTTCGCTAGGGTCATAATCCAATTCTTCCCTGCGACTTTCCTGAAAAATAATTTTTTGGTCTTTGTACGAAACAGCAGTGATAGATGTATCGAAAATCTCTGCATTTCGGAATTTGCTGTACCGATGTACACAAACAAACTCATCAGCTTCATAAATTACTCTAAACGGGCCTATAATTATGGAATCAGTCAGCGATTTGATGATGCCTATGTAGGCTTCAAGATCTACGATCATTCCCTGTGATTTTGCTTGAAAGCTTGGGTCTGTTATTTCCCCTAATAAAGTAAAATCTCCCTTAGACAGCTGTCTCCACGCTGATTCAAACTGCGACGCTTTTGTCATTCTTTCACCCTAGTTGAATTCAATAGATTGTTTTAAAAAGAAGCTCGGTTGATCATCTCTAATAAATAAAATGTTATTCATAATCTTCCCAGTCCCAGTCTTGGCCTTCGCTTGGGTCAGTTTGATCTCTTTCACCAACACTTTCTTGAGTAATGATTTTACCATTCAAATAAGTAATTGCAGTTATCGCGTTGTTATAAGCGGGTTCTTCTGTCTCAACTGAGATGAATCTGAATGTTCTTTCCAAACATACAAACTCATCATTTTCAAAAATTACTCGAACTGGACCAGGAGTTACATGTTCACTAATGGTTGAGACGATGACTTTATCTGCCTTCAGATCTACTTCCACGTTTAGGTTTCTTTGCACTGCGCGATATTCAGGGTGATAAATCTGATCAACCATAGAAAAATCTCCTCTAAATCCAAGTTTCCACGCCTTCTCATATGCTTCTGCTTTGGCCATTATCTCTCCTTATGCTGGAATCTGTGATTTGATTTCTGCGATGGTATAGCTCACCAACTGCTCGTCACTACTCACTCATAGTCTTTCGAGTACCGATTCTGAACTAGTCCCAAAGGCTTTGTACAACTGTGAGCTGATTTGAAACTATTACTTCTATATTGAACATTTTTATTAACTCAGACAGCACTGGTAGGAATTCAGAAATTTCAAACCAATGGTGTTGGACTCCCTCTTCGTTTTCGTACATGTGATATAGATGAAAAATCGTTCTTCCTGTTTCTTTGGGATATTTTCCTTCAAGCCAGCTCCGGTTTTCTTCATACTCTGGTCCTTCTGAAAAAAAGTAATGAAGCAATCTCAATGGCCCTTCCCTGTAGCACTTAGCCGCCATAAATTCCTTATGACTGCTGAGATAATCTCTCATGGCTTCCGAGGCGTTTTCGTCGGGAGCAATATATGTGATCGTGCTAATTCTTTTCCCAGCTAATGCATCCGCCATTGGTGTGTTCTCCCTAAACCGGTAGTAATGCTTTGATTTCTACGTTCATGTAGGCAACTCGTTGCTTATCTTTAGATTACTTGTAACCTTCCACCTGATCTAGACTTTGAGGAGAGAACTAAGCGTTTGGTGTGCATTTGTCATTATTCTGATAGCACACTTCACCCGATCTAATACAGTCAGGGAGGTGTGATTTGAACTAATTTGAATAAGGTTGCAGATCACGTCACTAACCAAAAGGGTAACGCCGGCTAGACAGCGCCATTAAGAAGTGATTTGATTGGTTGGAGTTAGGACTAAGTCATGATGCTATGCAGAGATTTCAGTTTTGCTTTTTCCAATCATTTTGTGGACGCAGTCTACAGCTCGTTGCGCTAACGCCACAGCCATTCCAAAGATTCTGGAAGTATAGAACCACCATGTTCCCCATTGTGTTCACCTTCTCCGCCCACAAATTTGTAATCGTATCCCCGAAACTCTAAAGACGACTCCATTTGAAGATTTGCTAGCCACCAGTTACCCCAATCAACATTCATATCATTACTCCCACCCTGCAAAAACACTCTGATATCTCTTTTTGAGGACTTCCGTATTAGGGTTGGATAAACGTGGCCACCGCGAATATCAGTAAAGCTACCAACGTGGCTCATAACCTTATGAAAATAATCTGGTCGCTCCCAGGCTGCCGTAAAGGCACATATGCCGCCTGAGGATATCCCGCAAATCCCTCTCATTTTTGGATCATCAGTTAGGTTATATTGCTCTCCAACCGCTGGGATCATTTCCTCAATCAAAAACCGGACGTACTGCTCACTCAATACGTCATACTCATTCGAACGCTCGCTGGCGCGAAATGGGTTATCTGTCAATGAGTAATCCGTGCTATGGCCTGGCTCAATAAAAATACCAATCAAGGGTGGGATCCTTTTCTGGTGTATTAAGTTGTCAAAAACAATTGGAACACGAAAGGAAGCTGAATTATCAACGTAAAGATGACCGTCATTGAAAACCATCAGCCCTGAAGGAGTCGTTTCATCGTACTGGCTTGGTACATACACCCAATAGTCACGAACTGTTTCTTTTCTGAAGAATTGGCTTTTCCAATGAAATTTTGTCACAGATCCTCTGGGCACACCCTCTTGTTCGATAGAATCAGGACCATGTTTATATTCCATAACTTAATCTCAAAAATTCTGGTTAAGGAAGTGAAGAATTAGGGACATTTTTATCATCAGCATACCTACCCATAGAAAGGTATTTCTCTAATGAATTTGAATTATTTGCAACTTTTTTAAAACACCTCACTCAAAAATTATAGAGAGGAAATTTGCTGATTTATGCTGTTAGGTTTATTGGGTCATAAAGTTAGAACTACACACAATTAAACTGGATTAAACAGATGCATTCATCCCTACGGCTCTTGTCCTAACATCTCATCCATTACCCTCTGGGTTCGATCAGCAATCCCTCGTTGAGCAGATTCTAAGAATCGAGCATAGCGTCGAGTCATTGGAGAACCGGGTGAGTGGCCCAATTGAAATGTTGGCACCAGATATCTGCACTTTTGATATACCCCAACTGCTCTAGGGCTTGTGCGAGCTTCCTCAGTTCCTCCGGATGATTATCCCAAACCAAACAGGGCTCTCCTTCCATTACCGCCTCTTTCCTTTCAGTCTTCATCCCCCTTTGAGAAGCTTTCCGCCTGTAGAGTTCAAGATCAGCTGAGACTAATAAAACAGGCCTGGGTATATCCTCAACTTTCAAGGAAGGCCCCGGCATATTACCCTTTTGGACTCTTACTGGTTTGCTCAATCTAAGAAATCCTTTCTCAGTCTTTACCTTCAAGTTATGCAGCAGATCAAAGCTATGTTTACTGATGCGGTAATTACCAAATCTCCTAGCGAGCTTTTTTCTAGATTCTTGGAGAAGCAGTCCAAAATTCGGCATTCTACGGAGATCCCTATCTGAAATCCCCGCCATATCCAAACATAACTTGATTCCATTGGTGTACAATCCAGCAGTACCTCTGGGGAATAAAAGAGGATTGAAATATCAGGAAGACCTGTCTCTCTTTCGGCTTTATCCAAGGACATGAAGTTACTGGGGTCAATCATCTCAGGTGAAGTGCTATTTGACATAAAAACCTGCTCAGGTGGGTGTGAGGGAGTTGGCTTTTTTCGACGGACAAGCCAATTGGAGTGAGGAGCGTCTTTAGACTGTGGGGGAGTTAAATTGGGTGTTTAGTTCATTGATGGCACTTAGGTTGGTTTTGGAAGATCAGAAATATCTACAGAGGACAGAGCTTCTTGCAATAGTTCGCGCCGCTTTTGTTCCGGGTTATAAAGATCATTCACCATCGCTTCCATCAGTACCCGATAGTAATGTCGGTCTACAAAGGTACGTCCATGCTGGATTTCTTCAAAACGATGGCGTTGGTATGCTCTGGAATGGGGGAGTTCAAGATATTTGGACGAGTCCAGATTCTTTCGCACAGGAGTTTCTTAGTCTTTTGGAAGTGACAATAGGTTGCTGACTACTTTCAAGGGAAATACCGCTTCAGGGAAGCTACTTAGAACAACCTTGTAAGGGTCAGTTTCACTATGGTGATGACTGCAAGGGACCAGCATCCACTAAAGTTAATGGACACTTTCTAAATTGTCTAGTGATTGGGAAGGAATTAGCAGGATGAGGGTAGCCTTTGAGGCCGTTTTACCTAGAGAAAGTTAGGTCTCTGTATTTTAACTGGCAGCGAAGAGGTGGCTGTACGATAACAAAAATACTATGAGTAACCGAAGCATATGACTGTGCCCATTAATTTGGGAAACCTCTATTTAATTAGAGAATCAGAGGAGTTGTCTTTACCTAAATACTGCTCTAGCCCAGCTCGTGTTACATACAATGTTGGCTGGACAACTTCACAGGATGGATCTTCTTTAGATGTAGGAGAAACGCTTAGTGGGTTAAGATGTTGAAGCTCTATCTCTTCAGTTGCAGCAGAAGCATCATGATTAATCACTCTCAGGCCTTTCAAATCATGACTGCCTTTTTTCAAGCGGAGGTGCAACTGTTCTTTAGAGGGATCTGTCAGCTTTGCACAAACCGGCATCTCCGTTTTCACCAAAGACTTCGCTCATACCAATCCAATTAGAAACGACTTCAGCCTCAGTATCCTTGACCAACTGCTCCTTCTTGGGAACTCTTGGACAGTACATCCAAATCTCTTCACTATGCAGCACCACTTCCACTTTGCTCAAGCCCGTTTGCTCAATAGCTTCAAGCAATGTCAGATATGTATCTCCTAATTCAGAATGGTTCATATGGTTTAATGTTATTTGTTTTGAGCCTAATTGTTTTCTCGTGTCTGAAAACTTTAGCAGTTTGTTGTAGCTTTCCATCCGATCCCAGTCTGTTATACCTCAGATCTGTCTCATTGCTTCTGCTAGATTTTACTCTTGGAGAGGGCGCGTTTTAAGGTGCAAAATTGATTCATTTTACATTGAATTCTTTATTCAAATAAATTCAAATAAATCCAAATAATTCGCAATAAATCTGTGTATGAATAAAGTCAGACAGATGATCAATTTTTGAGGAATACCCATAAACAAAATACTGCGTAGGCTTCAAGGCCCCGGTGGCATCAAGCCGATGATGAAAATTGCTTTTCCGCTGATGGTTTCCACTTCCACAGAAGCGATGTTGATGTTCATCGACCGACTTTACCTAAAGCAGGTCAATCAAGAGGCGATGAATGCCTGCTTGAGTGGAGGCTTTACATCTCTTGCCTTCATCTCTTTCTTCATTGGCATCATCGGTTACAGTACTGCTCTGGTTGCTCAATATTTAGGTGCTGGAAAGCATGCAAACTGTCCCAGGGTTCTAACCCAAAGTATCTTATTTAGCTGTCTAAGTGTACCTGTAATTCTTATCCTCATTCCAGCTGGCAGATGGGTTTTGGCTACATCAGGACTCTCTAGTACAGAGGCAGTGCAAGCACAGACCTATCTCACTATTTTAATGGCTGGTGCAGGGATAGATCTATTTCGACAAAGCTTGAACGGCTACTTTGGGGGATTAGGCAAAACCGGAGTCGTGCTCTTATCCACTTTCGTGATGGCAATAGCTAACGTTGGAGCCAACTACATATTGATTTTTGGGAAGCTTGGATTCCCTGCGCTGGGAATCGCTGGGGCTGGTTATGGAACCGTATTCGCCTGGTTCATGGGCGTGGTCACGTTGAGCGTTGTTTATTTCAAGCAGATCCGATTTCCAGAATACCAATTGCTCCAAAGTTTTCTGTTGGATCTCAGAATTCTAAAGCAGCTAATCCGCTTTGGATTTGCCAGCGGGCTGCGGATCACTCTACTGATTTTCGCTGTTGATCTGACAATTCTAACTTTTCAGTCCTACGGAGTCGTTGTTTCTACAGCCATCACAATAATTTTCACTTGGTTTCAAACTCTTTTCATCCCAGTGATTGGTCTGGAGATTGGTACTATGAGCCTGGTAGGACGCTTTGTTGGCGCGCGCGATACCGACTCTGCTTCAGACTCCGTATTGGCTGGGCTTCTCCTGGGGACTAGCTATGCTCTAATCATCTCTTTAATCAGTTTATTTGCTACTCCTGCATTGATCGGAGTGTTTTTGGATTCGAATTCTTCTTCAGCAACTTGGAATCTGGCGATATGGGGAACCCAACTCAATGCCTTCATGATGTTCATCCTTGCCTGGTCCACTATTTTAAGTGGCGCGTTGAGGGGAGCAGGAGACACCTTTGGAACGATGACCATCTCTGTAGTTTTCTGGTGGTTTCAGTATGTCCTTGTGGTTCTTCTGATTCACTGGCTTGAACTTCCACCGGAGGAGGTGCTGGTAATTCATGTTTTTAGCTCTCCTCTGATTTTTATTGCCTTAATTATACGTTTTAACATCGGAGACTGGCGAAAATTTGAGTTGGCCGGATAAAAATAGTCTCTGAAAGAATATCAGCCAGAGTCCCAATTTAGAGGGGAATAGGTTTTTAATCCTCAGGGGAGCATTATCAGAAGTGAGAAGAGTGCTAGAGGGCCAAATGCATCAACTACTTTTGGCAACTTGATCAGCAGGATGCTTCAGCAATGAACTCATTGCTTCCTGAGCCTTGTTCACAATGCTTTGCTGGGCAGCAGGAGTAGAGTTGGCGTAACGCTTTGTCATCGGTGAGCCTTGGGCATGTCTGAGTTGATGGGCGACTTCAGCTAATGTCGCTCCATTAGATAATATCATTGAAGCGATCGTGTCCCGCAAGCAATAATTTGGTCGAAACTCTTTTGGGATGCCTGCTAAATCTCTTAGTTTGCTGAAACGCTTTTTCAGACTATCTAATCTGCATAAACCATCGTCGCTTGCTGGGAATACGTATAAACTTTGTCGCAATATCTCAGGGCTCTGTTATAGTAATTCCCTTTGCTGCAACAGCACTTCACGAACTTTTTCATTCATCGTTTGAAACAGTGTTTTGCTTTCTTGGTATCCCGCTTGACATAATTCTCCTGGTGAAAATCAACATCCGTCCAGAACAGCTTATGTGCTTCTCAAACCTTGTTCATGTCTAACCAATTTACCTTTGATTTACATATTAAAAATTAGATTGTATTAGCACTTGTAGCCTATTAAAAAGATTAAACAATCATTAAAAGAAATCGTTTCATATCCTCTGTAACGCTCTTCAATTTCTGTAATGCCTTTGTTTAAACAATCATCATCAAATTCTGACAAATGTGACCAGAATCTATTTTTTAACATATCAACCCAATCTTTTTTAGATATATGTATTTTAAAATTTACTTCTTTCAAAGTAACTTCAAATCCGCAAATTTTCTGTGCTTCTATAAATAATTTTATAGGCGGTTGTATCTCCCTCCATTTTTCGACAGCTTCTGAAAAGAAAGGGTACTCAGTTTCTTGATTTCTCGTAATTGTTAGAACGGTCCCATCTTCCGTAAGTTGATTGTAAATACCTTGATAAACCTGATAGATTTCATTCTGAGAGAAATGATGGATAATTTCTTTGAGCAAACATTTTTCATAACAAAAATTTTTATCTTTAACAAATTTCAATCCATCCATTAGAATGGGTTCTAAACAACTATAATTTTCTGCATAAGTCAGCATTTTTTTATTTGGATCAACTGCTAAAATCTTTTTTTTAAGTCTGCAAATCTCTGCTAGAGCAGACTCCGTACTACCGTTCCCACATCCGATCGAAGCTAATTTAGATTCTGTATTAAGATTTAGATATTTTTTTACATTATCTAAAATATTTTTTTGGTACCTTGTATCAGCTTCATAAAAAATACATTTAGAATAACTCTTACTTAATTTTTCGTAAAAACCGTAAATTTTTTTTTGATCAATCAATAGTTTAAACTCTTCACTAAAGTTTTATTTAGAATTGATTAAGATCCAAAAATAAAAGTTAGTTAACATTTTTTCAAGGTTAGTAGAAAAATTATTAGATCATTAAATTTCATATAGTAAAAGCATCAATATTTCTATGAGGGTTTGTACTTACAGATTAGATCCTCTAAACTATTAAAATCGTTTACTAAATATTGCTTGACAGAGATTGAGTTGAAAACCGACACAGGAATCTTCGTGTAAAAGGGAGTAAGGTTTTTTTGTTAGTCTTATGGAATAGTCATCAAATTAAGGAATCAGAGGCTGGCTGCTGCGCAAGGGATATCAACCACTTTTGGCACCTTGATCAGCAGAATGCTTCAGCAACGAACTCATTGACTCCTGTGCTTTGTTGGCGATGCTTTGTTGGGCTGTTGGGATGAACTTGGCGTAGCGGCGTGTCATCGGTGAGCCAGGGGCATGTCCTAATTGATAGGCTACCTCAGCCAGCGTTGCTCCATTAGATAACATCATTGAAGCAACTGTATCTCGTAGGCAATAATTCGGTCTGAATTCTGTTGGGATGCCTGCTAAATTTCTTAGTTTGCTGAAACGCTTCTTCAGACTATCTAATCTGCATAACCCACCATCGCTTGCTGGGAATACGTATAAACTTCGTCGCAATATCTCAGGGCTCTGATCTAGTAGTTTTCTTTGCTGCAACAACACTTCACGAACCTTCTCGTTCATTGGTTGGATCAACGTCTGACCGCTCTTTGTATCGCGCTTGGCATAGTTTCTCCGATCAAAGTCCACATCTTTCCAGAGAAGCTTCAGTTCTTCTGACGGCCTTGAGCCTGTCCAGCCGATAAACTGATGCAGACGGGAGAGCTGCCGATCTGGGAAGGATTGCCAGACATCTAGCAGTTGCTGGAACTGCTTGGAGGTAAGAATTTCAATACGTTCGCTGTTGGGATCTTGCTTGGGCAACTCAATGGTCCAATCAAGGGCAGCACAATGGCGTTGACGAACTCCGAAGTTGATGATGCGACGCAATAGTTCAAGTACATTACGGGTCGTGGCAACACGATGATCCTTGGCAACTTGCCTACGAAGCCGATCTACGTCTAGTGGAACCAGTTCCTCTGAAGTCTTCTCCCCGAAGGATTTGCGCAAGTGTAAACCTAGTCACCCCTATAAAACCGGCGATTTTATCAGTGCTGAGGTACCCAAGGGCATTCACGCTGGAGTCTATAGCCCCCGCAGAATTGTCTCTTTAACAGACGAGACCAGAGCCAGGATTAGGAAAAGTACCGGCAAGGTATTTCCCTTCCAGTCCAAGTACGTCACCGCTAAAGTTTTTCAGCGCTGACGGCTACGACTACGGATTTACAGAACCAGTAGGGTGAAGGTAGAGTCATCGACTACCCTCCAGAAGTTCCAGAATCGCTGTCACTCGTGTTTTCTACACCGTTCACACCTTAACTGACTACAAATCTTACCAGTGCTAGTCCAGACAGTTTCTGACCTTCTGCATCCCACAGCTCACTTTCCAGTACATCTGGTCTGCGCTCAATTCTACTTTGAATAGTATCCAGCAGGTAGCCCATAGACTGTGATTTTACTCGCCTATCTTCACAAACTTGTGGAACAACCAACAGGATTTCACGTCCGCACAAGAATCGACCAGGGAAGGTAATAAACAAAAGGGTAGGTGCCTTTGGTCCCCTTCCCCCCTGTCGAGAATCTGACTTCCTGCAGGGTTGATAGAAAAGTGTGCTTCCTTCCTATTTGGTTTTTTCAAGATTCTAACACTCTTTTTGGGGTTTACTAATGTGCTTGTCTTCGAGATCAACTCAAATAACTTAGGCCAACAATAAAAGATCTCCAAATAATCTTTAACCCTGGTTTAATAGATTTTGACTTGACGTTGATGAAAAAACTAGTTGAACTGACATTAATATACAAAATCCAGGATATAATTTCAACAAATAAACCATCCAAAGTTGGTACTGTAACTTAATCAAAAAGTCTTTTATTTAATGGTAAAATTCTAACTCTTAAGAGAAAATGATATGTCCATAAAAAAACCTTATTGTAATTTATATTAATTATAAAAATATTCTTTTTAAGAAATTATAAGCATAGAAAATAAGGATCCAAACAAAGATGAAAAAAGTATTAGTTACAGGAATTTCTGGTTTTATAGGACAGCACTGTGCAGCGGAACTTTTAAAAGAAGGGTACTACGTAAAAGGGAGTCTCCGAGATTTAGGGAGAAGAGATGAAGTTATCAATGGTATAAAAAAGGAAATAGATCCTGGTGAAAATTTAGAATTTGTAAAACTCAACTTACTTAGTGATAAAGGTTGGGATGATGCTGTTGAAGGTTGTGAATCTGTATTGCATGTTGCTTCACCTTACTTTGTGAGGGAGCCAACTAACGAAGATGAATATATTAAACCCGCATGTGAAGGTACATTGCGGGTACTAAAATCTGCCCAAAAGGCAAAAGTGAAGAAGGTTATTATAACTTCTAGCATTGTTGCCATGATGGGCAAAGTTTTGGACAGTAATGAGAACACTGGAACTGTAGATAGTGAAAGTTGGACTGATGAGAACTCAAGCAATATAAACACTTACATGAAAAGTAAAACTCTCGCTGAAAAAGCTGCATGGGAGTTTGTCAAGAATATTCCAGAAAGTGAAAAAATAGAATTAGTGGCAATTTGTCCAGGGGTTGTAATGGGACCGACTCTAACCGGGAATATTGATGGTCAGTCTATGCAATTTATATCCAGAATGTTGACAGGCCATTACAAGATGGTAATGATTCCTCCAATCGGGTTGCCAGTGTCAGATGTTAGAGATTTAGCGAAGATTCATGTCCGTTCGATTACAGAAAATGCTACCAATGGAAAGCGTTTGATACCCACAACCGCTAAAGCGCATGAGTTTATGGAAATTGCTAAACTTCTTAAAGAAAATGGTTATGAAAAGGTTAGCACAATGAAAGGTCTTACCTTTATGATAAAAATTATGAGTTTATTTGATAGAGAAGTTAAAGGAATGGTACCTATTGTTGGTAAAAGTATAAATGCAGACAATGTTGAGACTAAGCAAATATTTAACTGGGAACCACTTCCTTTTGAAAAATCTATACTAGACTGTGCTTCTTCAATAAAACATTTGAATTAGTGGGATTATTCAGCAGACAAATAACTAAAGGGATCTCACGTTCGCACATGAATCGACCAGAGAAAGTAATAAACAAAAGGGTAAGTACCTTTGGTCCACCCTCCCCCTTCTTCAAAATCCAACTTTTTGAAGGTTCAAAAGAAAATATTTCCATCTGTCCGTTGGCTCATCTTGAAGAGATCGGTTTTATAGCTATCATCTAATACTTGCGTCATTCCCCTGACAAGATTTTGAATACTAGAGCCACTAGAAGAGACCCATACAGATCCCCAACCTCCCTTAAAAAATACTTTGCATTCAAAACATTTTCAGATGTGTTTGGTAAAAAGCTGCCCATAGAACACCTTCATAGTGCAGACTATGAATGATAGACCCATTACCCAGCAGTCAAACCACCATCCGCTAAGAAGACACCCCCGTTGCAATAGGTTGATTCATCAGAAGCCAAAAATAGAGCAAGTTGGGCTATCTCATTGTTGGTGCCGTAACGATTCATTGAGACACAACTTTTAATTAATTCTTCATCTTCTTTCGGATTTTCAGGGTTTCTCTGTCGATTAAGTGACTCAATCATGCGGCTTATAACTGGACCTGAAACCAGACCATTAAATTGTAAGCCACTGGAACCGGATTATATGCAGGCAGTTTTTATCATACCGTTAACTCCATGCTTACTTGCTACATAGAGTATAGGCCACCTCCCCCATATCTTCTCAACCGTTGCCACTAACTCTTCTGAAGTATGAAAGTCATCCGTGCCTATACAAAAGTCTGGTCAGAAAGCTGTTTGGTTTAGTTCATAGGGCAGCGGCAGAGCTGGAAAGCTATGGCCGTCGATAATAAGGCAACGGTCATTAGCCAAGAGAGACTCCTCAACAGCCTCTGTTAGTTTTTGGTGATGAGGAATGTAATATCGCTCCAATAATTCTTGACGTTTACTTTGGGTGGGTGGGTTGCGTAGCGGCTGACGCAAAGATCTTTTAGTGTAGGTTAAACCCATCCCTACTCTGCTCATCAGCTCTTGAGCATCTTCTGAGAAACGCTCTGGATCAACTACAAGTCTGCTAACAGGAAATACAGTTGATTCTTCTTCCAGCGAGGAGATTTTAAGATCAGCTACCGTGTGTTAACTCAGCTTTTTTATCCAAGAAGGTGAACGGGTTTCAATTTTTGGCAGTTAGACACTCAACACTGTTAGATTTAAAATTTATGAAATAGACGGAACTTAAAGATTCGAAGTTGTAAATTTTCTAGTTAAGCGATTTATCAATAAAGATGGTAGAGCAGATTCTAAGTTACACCGTTGTTACTGTGAGTATTTTTTAAAGAATCGTTGATTTATGAACTAGATGACTGCAACGGTCATCATCTCAAAACTCATCAGTTATAATTTGTTACCAATGGAATGCACTAAATGTTAGAGGCTCATTGAGTGAGGACTTATTGAGATTGATAGACGTTAATTGGTCGAGTGGATAGTGGCAGAGTGGATATCGTGACAAAAATAATAATAAATGTTCTTTACCAGGATAAAATTAAATAAATAATAATTTCAATTATTTAAATTTTAAAAATAAGAAATTTATTTTATTAAAAAATACCTAATAATTGGTCGAACAACTAATTGCAATTAAAATTGTTGATTGTTTCAATTTTTTTTGAAAAGTTGATTTAACATTACATTTATTTCAAAATCTCTTAAAACTTCGGGAAATTATGGGTATGCACAATTTCAACTTACAATAGATTATAATCAATTTATCCATCTAGGATTAATTAGATCTGAAATTTATTATTTCTGTATTAACTTTGATTCGTAAATATCGCAGTGGAAAATAATTTAAGAGGTTTTGGATTTAACCCTTAAGATTTTAGTAGAGAAATTTTTTTTGGAGTTTGAGAAATGGATTTGAATTTAAAAGGTACGGTGATAATCAAACATATCAACTATCCCGAGTGTGATAAATGTGACAAGTGTGCAGAGATCCTCTTAGAACATGGTATAAAATATGGCACGATAATAGCCGATAAATCGATTTTTGGTGAAATAATGAAAATTACAAATTCTCAGAATGTTCCCCAAGTTATTTTGAATGGTGAATATATTGGTGGATATGAAGAACTTACTAGTCGACTAAACTAAATTTTCTAATCCGCTAATAATTTCATCATCTCTTTTCGGGAATTTGATCTACTTAAAGATATATTTAAAACTATTTAATCGAAGTTAAATACAATGATAGTACCAGAAACCAAATTTAAAATTAAATCTGGCCCTGACTGGGATGATCTTGAAACAAGTGAAATATTTGTAGAAAAAAGAGTATTGATTGTTTCTTTACCAGGTGCTTTCACACCTGTATGTAGCAGCAAACAACTTCCTGCCTATGATAAATTTTATGAAGAAATTTTGTCAAAAGGAATTGATGAAATATACATACTTTCAGTAAATGATTATTATGTTATGAGAGCGTGGTTTGCAGAATTAGGTATTAAGAACGTCAAATTCATACCTGATGGAGATGGTTCGTTCACACGAGATATGGATATGCTTGTTAACAAGCCTGAGCAAGGATTTGGAATGCGATCTTGGAGATACGCGATGATTGTAGACAATAGGAAAGTCGAAAAAATATTTATCGAACCAGGAAAAAATCATTTGAGCAATGATAATGACCCTTATGTTGAAAGCACTCCTGAGAAAATTTTAGATTACTTAAATAGCTGATACTGTATTTAAGTTATAGATTAAATATGACTAGCTGTTCTTTCTTGCTGAAGTAGTAGAAATTAAGGAATTCATATTTCATATGGTTGTAAGCAGCTTCGGCAAGCAAATAACTTATCTATTGCTGAAACTCATCTTCGTATCAGGTTTGACAATCGGATTGGCTAGACTCAGCGATTGCCAGTGGTGTACCTAAGGATTTTCCCTCAATTATTGAACCACCAAAAATATAAATTTTTGTAAAACATTTGGCTCTCCAGCAGCGAGGGGGACAAACTAACCCGCTATATCAGTTGTGAAACTTGCAATAGTTTCAGCATCCGCTTTCTTAGACGAAAATCTCTCAATATTTTCAGAAACTTATTTGCCTGATAGTTACATTTGAACTGCAATACCCCTGATTTTCTCCTGCACATTCAAGCCAGGTGGTAGCATTTGTATGGCTCTTGGCAACCCATCTACTTAGCTTTGCCAATTACGATGGAATCTGTTCCGTAGGAATCTTCTCCAAAGGCATTTTCTCAAGTGAAGGTAGTAGCAATTCTTGCCAGTCACTACCCATTTAATCAGATGATCCCCCTCTCTGAGTACAGCTTCCACAACCCATAAAATTCCCAGTAAAACCGCGCGTTTCATCCGGTCTCTCTGCCTGAGCTTGTCGCTGTAGTTCAGTAATTGTCAGTAAATTCGCCGGGTTCTCTCCTGATTCGCCGTAACTGCTGTGCAACTCTGCACAATTGTTCCTGGCTTCTCCTCGTACTGCTTGCGCTTTCGAAGCCTGTGGAAATTCTTTTCACTGATGCCATCCAATGACTCCTAGTCCCATCGGGTTTGATTCTGCCCAGTCACCTGCCCAGCCAAGAGGTGAGAAAGTCTGAGGTTGTCCTGTCTACTTATGGGTTAGAAGTATAATTGAATTAGTTAATGAAATCAATTTTATTGGGTAAGTCTGAGGCACATATGAATAATTATGTAATCTACTGCATTCTCAGTCTTATAACCTGAAATTCACAAGTTCAAATCCTGCCTCCGCTACCATACTGTTCCTCAGTAAAATCAGTATTAAGTATCTAACTGTTTCTTGACCAAAAATACCTATTCTTTTCTGTACCCACTACCATCCCCACCTACTCGGTAGTAATCCTGTCCATTAGCGCTGATCTCCAAACTAAAAACTAATTCTCCTCTAGCACTTGTTCTATTAGGCTTAGTGCACTAATGAGCTTCTACACCTTTGCATCACCAGTTTTCTAACAAAACAGAGTCATTTCTGTAGAATCTCTGGATAGCTGTATGCCGAAAACCTTTGTTCTAATTGCGAACTAATTTAGCTCAGGTAGTGTAAAAGACTCCTTTCACTGGCGTTACCCAACTGACTATATCCGATAATCTTCAGGAGTTTATCCTTAGTTGCCCCACAAAGTAACAAATTGGCTACTCATTGTGATCTTGGGCTGTGGTAATGTTAGTGAGGTAATCCTCGCTCCTGCCCTCAGCTCAATCACAGAATACTTCCATGTCGATCAAGCCGCTTCACAAGCGCTGCTTTCTGGATTCTTTATCCCAATGGCTCTATTTCCGCTAGTTTATGGCACCCTCTCAGATCGCTTTGGGCGACGTCTTCCATTACTCTTAGGCCTTGCCATCTTAGCTCTGGGAAGCCTGTTGGGTGCTATGACTGAATCCTTCGAGATTTTAGTCCTGGCAAGAGTGCTTCAAGGGTTGGGTAATGCCTCAGTTGGTTTAATTGTTGTAACGATTATCAACGATTCATATAAACGCTCAGATGCAGTCCGTGTTTTGGCTACCATCTCTGGCATCATGATGATTGTACCTGCCTTCAGTTTTGCCTTTGGAGGCTTGATCACTGATTTGATCAGTTGGAAAGGGATCATGATCGTAATCTTTCTGACTGGAATCATTTCCTTGGTGCTGAGTCTGATCTATCTACCGGAAACCAACCTTCGACCCCTTCAAAAATTCCATCTGGCTAGCTTGACCAGGGATTATCTATCACTGCTAACTAATCGGGTATACCTAGCCTATATGTTTGTCTCCACCTTTACAGTGGGGGTGTGGCTCACGATGCTGGGTTTTATCCCTTTTGAATACCAAAGAATGGGGGTTGATAGTACAGAGGTAGGTTTCTGGTTTATGTTGGCCCCAATTGGCCATGCTTTAGGCAACTTCTTTACAATAAGGTTCGTGCAGCGCCTAAGTCTTGAAAGAATGATTCAGCTAGGAAGTCTGCTAACTCTGCTGGCAATCAGTGCTTTAATGTTGCCAAACCTAATGAGTTGGAATCATCCCACTTCAATCGGGATTCCCTGTATGCTCTTTGGCTTTACGTCAGCATTAGCGGTGAATCCATCAATTACAAGCGCCGTTTCTGCTGCTGGAGATTTAGCTGGAAGTGCCTCGGGGCTGATGAGGTCAGCACAAATGGGATTTGGAGTACTTGGTGGTGCTGTAGTTGTTAGCGTGGGTGGTTACGAAAATTTTGAAAATGGTGTTATCGTTTTAATAGGATTAGCGCTGCTGGCAACTGTAGCTTCGATCCTGGCAAAGCATTTCAGCAGTAGTGCTCACGTGACTTGAATGAAGCAATATTCAAGAATAAAAACATCCACAAGTTTTGATTTCAGAATATGAAGGTACTAGAAAAACAGATTCCAACTCGCCTATCAACAGATCAGTCCCTCTCTAGCACCTCTCCAACACGTCTCAAAACACTGACTAACGTTTTAGTACTTTCTGAATCAACCGAATAGTCTTCTCCCAAATAAAGCCAGCGATTGATCTCAATCATCAGTGACTGAAAAGACTCATTAAATAAAAAGTTTGCAAATGAGCTGCAAAGAAATAATTTTGCTACCTTATATAATAAGTCAATCATTAAGTTAGTTACATTTTCAGAAGTTAAGTTGAAGATACAAAAATGATCTGGGAAACGGTTGTTCAACCTTTTGCAGACTTTGGATTTATGCGTCGAGCACTACTCGGCTGCATCGCCATTTCTCTGGGTGCAACACCCATCGGTGTCTTTTTGATGCTCAGGAGGATTAGTCTAACTGGGTGTGCGATGGCATCTGCAGTTTTACCAGGAGCAGCCACTGGCTATCTCCTATTTGGTCTCTCCCTTGTCCCTATGACTTTTGGAGGTTTGGGGGCTGGTCTAGCAGTAGCGCTACTTTCGGGCTTTGTCACCCGTAGGACTCAACTGCGTGAAGACGCTAGTCTGGCTGCCTTCTCCCTGATTGCTCTCGCACTCGGAGTGCTGATTGTTTCGATGCGTGGCAACAACATGGACCTGATGCACGTCTTATTTGGTATGGTGCTAGCGCTCGATGACACAACGTTGATATTGCTGTGCTCCATCACCAGTTTCTCTTTGCTCACACTCGCTTTGTTGCTGCGACCATTGGTTTTGGAATGCGTTGACCCCCAGTTCCTGCGCTCAGTTAGCAAGCTCAGTGCATTTACTCATTTCACTTTCCTTGTACTCGTTGTGCTCAATCTTGTAGGGGGCTTCCATGCACTCGGCACACTCATGGCGGTGGGTATCATGCTACTACCTGCTACCGCAGGACGGTTTTGGACTAATAGCATCAGCAGTTTAATCGTCTTAGCAGTTACTTTTGCCATGCTCTCGAGCTTTATTGGGCTTTTACTTTCTTTCCACTACAGCTTGCCATCTGGACCAGCCATTATTCTTGTCAACAGTATCGTTTACGGGATGTCGTTGATGTTTGGACCAGTCGGCGGAATTGTGAACCAGGTGTTCTTTAACCGTCAGGTAAAAGTTTAGATGTTTGGCTCGTGACCAATTAAACACTCTTTGCAGAGTTGCCAATTGCTTTGCTAACTTCGTTTTCTAAAAGCCCAATAACAGCCCACCCAAAAAAGGAAGATTTTTTTCAATAGGTTTCCCAGTGGGCCTTTTATTTTCCTTGGTGTAAAGTTTGGTCCATCTATTTATGGTAAGTGCTTTATTTTCCTCCTATGTTGCAAGGACTCACATTAAGCAATGCAATTAAGAAAAGTGACTTGATAGCTAATACGCTAATTATTTGCAGAAGTGGCCCAAACCCCCTATTAAGTGCAAGTATATAATATATTTATTATTTTAGCAGCAATATGAAAATTTCTGATGGTTTATGAGAAGCTGTTGGGAGTAAAATCTAAGATCAACAAATTAATAATCTAACGTACTAGCAAATAATTTGAGGCAGTTTCTGAGTTGAGTAGTAGATGGGACCCTAAGATTGGATCCCACAAACTCTAAACTAGTTGAGGTTAAAGGGCCTTCATAATGGCAGCTAATTTTTGTGAATCATCCAGAATATGGAATTCAACTGTTTTCCCATTTTCAATTTTGTAAAGATGACCAAAATTACCTTCCATACCTTCCGCTGTACCGCGAACTAAAGCAAAAACATATTCACCTTAAGCGACCATAAGTTTTGGTTCTACTTTAAACTTTTCAAAATGACTTGGAATGTGAGCGAGGAAATCATTAATAAAGCTATCTGGTCCATGATACGTCCCTGAAAACTTGTGCATTCCATTTACTTTGATGACTGCTTGCTCGTGAAACAAAGATTTGATGGTGGCCATATCGCCAACGGCAAAACTTTCATACCCTTTCTGAACTAACTCTTTCGGTGTCATTTCATCTCCAATTTGATTGAATTATTTGTTGGGTGTGCCCGACTCCATAGCATTCCTAACAATTATCAGTGCTACGGAGTCTGTAGGTAGTTTGAAAATCTGTTCGTAAACTTTTAGGCCCAATGCCAAAGATTCCAAGTGGCGCTACCACTAGCATCAACATCCCACTCATATATAAGGGCCTTGCCATTCAGGCTCATCAGAGAGGGAGCAGTTGTTTCAAAGTAACAGGCCCCACGAAATTTTGATCCACCATCTTCAGTCATGGCGCCAGAACCTGTGGCACGGAAAGTTGCTACTCCATCTGAGGTCATGACAAGACCCGAATTTGGTAATTCACCATACATACTTCCGTCGGCTCTCATTTCCGCATGGTAGGTAGACATCATCTGAACTTGGACGCCAGCTAATGTGCCAGTACCCTCGGCTGTTACTTCAAACTTAGGCAGTGTTCCCTCAGTGGGTAATACTTTATTGATAGACTTTGCGGTCATAGAGCCCATTTTTTCACCAAGCATAATTTCTCACTTATATAATGGGTTGGGATGATTGTAATCATTGTACAAGAAGTTGCTGCTGAACAATCAGAACAACTCTTAAGAGATCAACTGGAAGATAGTTAAAATGCAAGTACTATTTATAGGAACGATAGATTCGCTAAATTGTAAGTCTTAGACTAGTTCTTGATTCTGAAAACACAGACCAACGGATCGACAGTCAGTTAAAGATTGAGGCGGATATCATCCTTCGAGAGGAATCATTTGCATAGAATCCATGTCAACACCCGCTTCATCGATTAGGGTTTGATTTACTGACATTACTTTCTTTAAAATCTCCATCGACTCCAAACTAAGTATAACGTAAACGCGCCGCATTTCGGACGAGTAACCATACCCAATAACATCAATGTCAGCTGAAGCACGAAGATTTATAGACTCTTCGTTGTCAAATTCATTTTTCCAATGTTGATATCCTTGGGTGACTTTAACACTGACAAGTAATTTCATATAAGATTTCCCTCTTTCAACAGAAGTTAATTCTGACCGAACAACTCGTGCAACTAAGAAGTTGCAACAAGTTTAGCTAAATAGAGTGAATGCTCGGCTCCATACATTTCTGCCATTTCCTGTAATGCTGGATCAGACATATATTGTTGCTGTAGTTCCGGATCAAAAACATCTGCGCACACTATTGCAGTGTAGTCATCAACCTTACCGATCATCACATCCCGCATGAACATCTGAGTCATCTCTGCATCTTCGTCCATTCCCTGCTTCCACTCTTCAAAAGTAGATTTGCTAAGTTTGACGACAGCCATAAAGTTTGCCATAGCTCCTCATCGTTGTCAGATTTCAGCAAGTTGCACTCAAAGACAACGCAATTTTGTATTACTTGATCTCAATAAAATCATGGCAAATTAGCAAGCAAAGTTGTCTGCAAAACCAAAATTTTAAACCACCGGATATGTAATCCGAAGGATAATGAAGGAAGATACAGATATCTACTGGGATATTAGCCAATAAATACGATCATTTTCAAAATAGTAGCAAAATATCGTAATTACTTCTCGATATGGCCCAGAAAAATGGCCTTTGCTCTTGTTTATGTGCCTACACTTCAACTTGAAAAAGTGCTGGCGCCAAAGCATACAGAAAGGATTTGGCGATAAGGCCAAGTATACTGCACTTGCTCTAAAGTCATCCAAGTCGGTAACGGTTTTTGACAGGAGAGGAGATACAAAGTGAAACCCCACCCCTATACGTTATTGAGTACAGCCTCGCCCTAGTTTTCGATAAATTAGTTCGACAAAATAAATCGTTGGCTGTTGATTCTTAGACTTTGTTTCCGTTATCTCTCTCTGGGAAATAGATTTTGGGATACTCTCCCCTTCTTCTCAGTATAAAATACTTTTCTTATTCTTTTCAGAGACAGTGGGCAGAGTTACTGTAAGATCTGGGAAGTAAATCCAGAAAATCCATCAATAGGAGAGAGAATGACTAGAGCAGAAGCATTTTACGAAGCATGGAGACTTGGAGGAAAAGAAAAGGATTTTTCTCTAGTC
>JACLAC010022732.1_pt1 | contig 30033 bp, 15 predicted proteins | sample 8027881 | NCBI WGS metagenome assembly JACLAC01 (sample SAMN15725517, study PRJNA655200) | protist metagenome | isolation source: fluorescence activated cell sorting (FACS) single amplified genomes of... | place: Spain: Blaines Bay Microbial Observatory, Mediterranean Sea | collected 2016-01-19 | reverse complement strand
ATCATTTCCAGACTGACGCCCACCTGATTGAAGTATTCCGTGCTGGTGTTGTCTCCGTCATACCAGACGCTGGCTCCGACAACGTGGTCAAGTTCTTCGATCCACTGTCGATAGCCAAGCCCCAGATTCACTCCGATTTCTCCATGATTGTCGACGAACAGCCGCCAATCAGTAAACAAGGCGGCGTTGTCGAGAGGAATCATTGGCATCAGCTCGACATGAGTGATCGACGAATCACGACCGAACGTTTCGAACGCCAGATGTCCGACACGAGCTCGCCAGTTCGTTGCTCCGTTATCAATCCGCTGCAATGGCGGAGCATCCTCAGAATCAAATGCCACCGTCCGATTTTCGTTCGACTGAAATTCGTCGAACAAATCCGAGCCGAACTGTCCGTAGGTGACTCCGGAAAACCCGACAAGTACACCCGCAAAGGCCGCCATTCGCAGCAGAACAAAGCTCGCACGGCTTAGCTTTCTGGAATTTGGGCGGTGGTTTATGTCTGAAGAAGAAGCTGCCGCAGTCGTACTGAAGAATTGGCGGAGCATCAGGACGGATCCTTCCGGCCTCGTGATTCAACGCGCACGAACAAAGAAATCGCGCTGGTCAAATGGAGAGTTCGAAGATGTTTGAGGGGGATTAGCTGGTCGCGAAATGATTTCTGGAGGGTGCTCTGTTCACAGAAACAAGGGCAAGGAATGCCCGAAAGGGGTGTTGAGACTTCTCAAAGTCGTCCCTGAGAACTGCATCGCAGCTGATAATAGCACAAAACCACCAACTACCGGCAAGTTCAGTTCAAGTCGACGCTCGCCGCTGCCGACAAGGCACTGCCCGTCACTGATCGGTTTTAGCCCTTGAGACAAGCTCCAGCAGTCTTAAACACCTGGTTTAGACCACAAAAAGAGGGACGAGCAGATTTGCTCGCCCCGTTAATCAGCTATCTGGCTCAACCGACATTTCACGTGAATTAACTACTCAGCCTTCGTACTCAGCGAGGAAGCCACGGAATTCTCGGCAGTGTTCTTCTTCGTCGCCGAGGGCCTGGATACATAGGTCCTGAGTCACATAGTCGACTCCGTCGCACAGTTTGATAAGTTTGTTGTACTGAGCGACCGCCGCGTCTTCGGCCTCGATGACACCTTTGATTACGGCGACTACGTCGGTGTTTTTCGCTGGCGGCTGCAGGCTTTTCTGCCGGGCTTTGAAGTCAAAGGTCCCAGGGACTGTTCCGCCGATTGTCTTGATGCGTCGAGCAATTGTCTGAGCGTGGACAAGCTCGGCAGTCACGTCAGCGGCAAGGGCCTTCTTGATCTCTTCGGCACGAACGCCGTCCAGATTCGTCGAGCTTGCGATGTAATTCATGACAGTCTCAAGCTCCATCCAGTAAGCAACACTCAGCTCGTGGATGATTTCTTCTCTTACGTTGTCGTCTAACATCAGTCTTTCCTTCTGCAATTCGTTTTGCGGAACTCATCCGTCCGCGGTTACATAGTTCCGCCCAGTACCGACTCGCGTCATTCAACGAGTCTTTCGATACGCGTGGCCGGCACGGTTAAACGTCAACACCCCCAAGCGTTAAACCCCAAAGGCGCTACGGTGCGAAGATTAGAAAGTCACTAACGCATGACACCAGCCAGACATCGTCAGATCAGAGCAATAATTCAAAACTCGAAACACATGAGACCAAATCTCAGCTTTCGATTGCAGGACCAGCCGCCGCTGCAATACTCATGGGCCTTCGAAACTCATTCCGATGGAGACTACACCGTGCAACTTCCTTCCCGCGTCGACAATCTGACTTCCTCACCTCGTTCAGCACTTGGCGGCTTAGTGATCCTGGCCACCCTGATCATTGCAACAGGCTTCACATCAGCATCGGTTGACGCTCAGGACACCAGCGTCTTCGAAGCCGGCCAGCTTCCGAACGACAGCCGACTGCAGCCGAGAAAGGATCTCAATGGATACTTTCCTTTCGAAGTTCCACAGGGAAAAGCCGCGTGGGAAGCCCGAGCGAACAAGCTTCGCCAGCAGACACAAATCGCGACCGGACTGTGGCCGATGCCGGAAAAGCCCCCGCTGAACGCAGTCATCCACGGCAAATTCAGTCGCCCCGGGTTCACAGTCGAAAAGGTCTACTTCGAAGCGGTTCCAAACCACTTTGTCACGGGCTTGTTGTTTCGGCCTGATGACGGCAAGAAAGATGTCCGTCGACCGGCGGTGCTTTGTCCGCACGGCCACGGCGGCCGTCTCCAGGACTACGGCGAAAAGAAAATCCGCCAATTAATTGTCGACGGAGCTGAACGTTTCGAAAGTTCCGGTCGCTTCCCAAAAATCGCCCGGTGTGCGCAACTCGCAAGAATGGGTTGTGTCGTCTTCATTTTCGATATGCTTGGCTACGCCGACAGTCAGCAGATCTCGTATCAGCTCGCTCATCGCTTCGCGAAACAGCGGCCTGACTTTGAAGGCAAAGAGAACTGGGGCCTGTACAGCGCTCAGGCTGAAATGCGGCTGCAAAGTATCATGGGCATTCAGACGTGGAACTCGATCCGCTGCCTGGACTTTCTATCATCGCTTCCTGATGTCGATGATTCACGAATGGCGGTTACAGGCGGAAGCGGCGGTGGTACTCAGACCATCCTGCTGTGTGCGATCGACCCTCGACCGATCGCTGCGTTTCCCAACGGAATGGTTTCGACGTCGATGCAGGGTGGATGCACCTGCGAGAACTGCTCGCTGCTGAGAGTCGGTTCGGGCAACGTTGAACTTGCCGCACTTTTTGCTCCGAAGCCGCAGGCGATGACAGCGGCCGATGACTGGACAAAGGAGATGATGACCAAGGGCTATCCGCAGCTTCAGCAGCTTTATGGAATGCTCGGAACTAAGAACAATGTCTACTGCCGACCGCTGCTCTACTTTCCACACAACTACAACTACGTCTCACGTGCGACGATGTACTCGTGGTTTAACAAGCATCTGAAACTTGGGATTGAAGAGCCGATTGTTGAAGAAGATTTCGCGTTTCTGACGGCTGAGGACCACCAAGTCTGGAATGACGAGTATCCACAGCCCGAAGGTGGCGACTACTACGAGCGGACGTTGCTGAAAGACCTTGCATCCGCGTCAGATAAACAGATCGCAGCATTGACGCCGCACGATGGCGAATCACTTCAGAAATATCGAGAAGTTCTCGGCGGAGCGTTCCAGTCGATCATCGGACGCAACCTGCCCGATTACGACGACATCAAGCGGACGAAAGTCGACAAGCAGAAGCGAAACGGATTCCTATACTTTGAAGACATCGTCCATCTGGACTCGGCCGGCGAAGAGCTGCCAGTCATTTCGCTGTTCTCAACCGGTACGAAATGGAATGGCGACGTCGTGATCTGGATCGACGGCTCCGGCAAGCAAGAACTCTTCACCGAGTCCGGCGAAGCTCGTAACGAAGTCGTTCAACTTCTGGACGGCGGAGCTTCGATCGTGTCGGCCGATCTGTTCGGCCAGGGCGAATTCCTCGGCAGCGGCGAACCGCTGACCAGGCAAGCTGTCGTTGCCAATCCGAGGGAAGCAGCGGCCTACACTTACTGCTACAACGACGCGCTCTTCGTGCAGCGAGTCCACGACGTGCTGACGCTGGTCTCCTGGGTAAGCGGTGACGAACACGAACCCAAACGCCTCAATCTGATCGGCACAAACGGAGCCGGCCCGATCGCCGCTGCTGCCAGAGTTGTCGCCAAAGGTATGGTTAATAAGCTTGCCGTCGACACTCAAGGTTTTCGTTTCGGCGACCTGACAAGCTACCGAGCACCGAACTTCCTGGTCGGTGCAGTTAAGTACGGAGACTTGCCAGCACTACTCGCTCTGTCGGCTCCGCACCCGCTATGGATTGGCGGCGAAAAGGGCCTTACACCTGAAGTCGTCAAGTCTGCCTTTGCGGCATCAGGTGCCGCAAAGGCAGTTCAGTCTTCAGCCCAACAAAATGCTGTGGACTCAGCAGTCAAGTGGCTCCTTGCCAGCCCTTAATGCTCACTGATCGCCACAACCTCGCCGGCAGCACTATTCGAATCGAATTATCAGCGACGCTTCAGTAACTCCGATTTGCTTAAGGCCGCGGCGGTAATACGAACTCGGCAATGCTTCTTCGGTATCCCTGATGGCTGTGGTGCTGGCGACTTCCGATGCCAGCCCCGTGTCATCGAGCGGTCCACAGGCTCGGATCTTTGTTTTGGTTGTCGCAACCCGGTCGTCGTAAATAAAAAGACTTTGGAAGCGAGAGTACATGTAAATCCCGAGGAAACAGCATCTCAAGCGGCGTTTTTCTGGTTGCAGTGAAAATACCTGTGTCCGTCACCGTGCAGAATACAAGGACCACGTCTGGTCGTACGACTTTGTGACGGATCGGACGGGAAAAGAGCGTCAGTTTCTCATCCTGGTGATCGTCGATGAGTACACGTGAACGCTTATCATTTGAAGCAGCACGTTCATTCACCTCGCAGTACGTGGTTAGCGTGCTTCAGTATCTTATTGCGGTGCGCGGCATTCATCATCATGTCCGTAGCGACGATGATCCCGAGTTCGTTGCCACCGTCATTCGCGATTGGCTGCGACGGGCCGATGTCGGGCCGTAGCAGGTGCATCGGAACATGGGCAAGCTTCAAACCTCTTACATCATGTCAAGGAACGCTCGCATTTCTCCTTCGGCGTGAGAGTCGCCGACTCGCTGTGCAGTCGCGATGCCAGTCTCAAGAACTTTGCGAGCTTCGTCGGTTTCATCTAGCCGGTTGAGAACCTGCCCTCGCTGAAACCACGCCGATACATGGTCCGGACTGGCTACACAAAGTACCTTCAGACGTTCGGCTGCTTCTTCCTCATTTCCCTCGCTCGCGCAGGCCATCGCGACGGAATACTGCAGAAACTCGTCCGAGGGATTGGCCTCGAGCATGGTCAAGAGCTGATCGCGAGTGGGCATCCAAGTAATTTCTACCGGTTATCCGGGGTGGCGTACAGAAACTTGCTGCTTCAGTCGAATTGCGATCGCGTCAAAAAAAAACGGACACGATTCAACACGTCCCGGATTTTGACGCCTGCTTGAACCAGTGCAAGCGCATCAGGCACCTGAACACCTTGTCGCGCGCAATGCAGGTTTCCCTTCTTGAGTGAAGTCCGCACATCGTCGCTCAATTTTCTGCCATCCAGATTACCTGATCGTTACAGCCCGTCTCCGATTGCCCTCAGGTCAGTTCAGGCGGGTTGTGAGCATCATTATTCGAGGCTTCAAGCGACGTAGGGGTGATGGCCGATCCAGCAGATCCCGGAGGAGTAGACGGAAGTCGTGGCTGGCCCCGGTGAAGGATCACCATTTTCCGGGTCGGGTTTCGAGCATCGCCCTGCAATCGATACGCCATCATATGATCAACCGCATTTTTCAACTCGGCTTGTGTGCCACTGTCCTGACGCTCTCAACCATTCCTGCTCAGGCGGGTTCGGTACGCGAAACGGCAGCGGTCAAGGCAATCCGTCGCGCTCAATCCGCCGTGGCTAACATCCACAGCGAAAAGACCGCCGACGATTCCGGCTCACTGTTCTCATCGAACCAGGGCCGCAAAATTAACGGTATGGGCACGGGCGTCATTATTGACGAACGAGGCTACATCGTCACCAACCATCACGTCGTCGAAGGCGTCGACTCACTAAGAGTCACCACGTACGACGGCTCTGCTTATACCGCTAAAGTTGTTTCGTTCGACCGGAAGCACGATCTGGCAATCATAAAGATCAACCCAACGCGTTCCCTTAACGTGATGCCGTTAGGAACTTCGTCAGACCTCATGCTCGGCGAGTCGGTCATCGCCGTCGGCAACGCTTACGGATACGAGAACACAATGACGACCGGCATCATCAGCCAGTTGTCACGCGACGTCGAAGTCAACGAGAAGCAGTCTTACCGAAACCTGATCCAGACTGATGCCAGCATCAATCCCGGAAACAGCGGTGGCCCACTGATCAATCTCAATGGCGAGGTCATCGGCATCAACGTCGCCATCCGAGCCGGAGCACAACGAATCGGCTTCGCAATTCCCATCGACGATGCTCGCAAAATTATCGCCGAGCTGTTGAACGTCGAAAAGCTGAGCCAGACATGGCACGGCCTGGTCTCCACAGACGTAAAGTCAGCCAGCGATCGCAAGCTGATCGTCGAAAACCTGATTCCCGACAGCCCAGCCGAAAAAGCCGGCTTGAAGCCTGGTGACGTCATCATGACTGCTGGTTCAACCAAAGTCACCGACGCCGCCGACTTTGAACGAGCGTGCCTGGGTAAGAAGCCAGGAGAATCGTTGAAACTATCAGTTCGACGGTCTGGTAAAAATCAGGACCTGGCGATGAGCGTCGGTAACGCTGCCGATCGTCCAACTTCAGCCTACGGAACAATCGTCCGAGCAAACAACAGCGCAGACGACGGCACCAACGACGAGCTCTATCGCATGTTCGGTATCCGCCTGAATCAGCTAGCTTCGAACGAACGATCGCTGGTTGGACCTCGCTATCGAGGCGGAATGCGAGTCACGCAAGTGCGAGACGGCAGCCCGGCAGCTCTCAACGGAATCCAGCAGAGCGACATCCTGGTCGGCTTGCACCTTTGGGAATCGATCACCTTCGAAAACGTGAAATACGTGATCGAGCATCCACAGTTGAGCACGTTCTCGCCACTGAAGTTTTACGTGTTGCGAGGCGACGAAACACTGTGGGGCCATCTGCCCATTGGGAGCTTTCGCTAAGCCGACCGATGGTGAACTACGTTCATCCTCGAACGATCGATGAACACTTTTTCAACAAGGAATGTTGAAGGGCGAATTTTTCCCGACTCCATATTTGGACATTCCTTGTTGGATATTCGTTAGTTCTGCACGTCGCTCATGCCGGGTCCGTAGGCCGGAACTGCCAGTTCAGCTACTCGGCTGAAATCCGTAGGCGGCATTCCACCGGCAAATGATCAGAGTATCCGTTGCCAAAGAAACGCGGGCCAAGGTAACTGCGTGACGGGCGAGGAATTGACCCCGGAGTTTTCGAGACAAATATCTGGTAGTCAGCCATGACTCGGCGAGTGGAATCTCTAATCCAATCGACGCACTGACCATCCAACATCCCCGGCGAAAGAATGATGTGGTCGAGCACGTCCCATTTATTTTTATAAACGTAAGTGCCGGCATCGCCTTTCGCGTGGAACTTCCACATCGAATTGAACAGCACACCTGGACGAAGCTCGTCAGGATTCCCCCAGGTCCGCAGCGTCTTACCGACCGAAACATTCGCCGGAGTGTCATTCAGGTCGCCCAGAATCACGAAGTCGACAGCAGCGTTACTCTTTAAGAGCTGATCGACTCGCTTCCGCAGGACTGTCGCCACTTCGATTCGGTGTGAATCCACGTTGTATCGCGACGGCCAATGATTAACGAAGACAAAGAACGGCTTGCCGCCACTGGTGAAACGTGCTTCAAGGATGTCACGAGTCGCAAACTTCTTGACGGTGTGTATCTCTGATCGATCGAGCTTCACCGTCTTCGAATCGTACAGCAACGCACAGTCGATCCCGCGATAACTCGGCGAGTCTTCATGAACGATCTCGTACTTGCGGCCCGTCTTGTCTAAATGCTTAACCAGTAGCTCAAGCACGGCCCGATTTTCAATCTCGCATAGCCCGAGAACATCAGGACCCTGGCCTGAATTCATATCACCAATCACGCGGGCAAGATTCGTCAGTTTCAGCTCAAGCCGAGTCTTCGTCCACGCCTTTGGTTCTCCCGGAGTAAACTCTTCATCGCCTTCAGTCTTTGGGTCGTCAACCGTGTCAAACAGATTCTCGACATTCCAGAACGCCACGCCAAGCTCGCCTGAAACACCCTGACGTGGAAGCAACACCTGACTTAAAGCAGCAATTAAAAATGCAGTTTTCAGAAGTAGATGACTCATCTAACGATCCTTAGTTAAGCAACTCGAATGAACTGCTGGCCGCAAAAACAATCTCCCCGAAATCATATTCCGGAGCGATGTTTGGAATCTTGAAAAAGCAAATAACTATTTGAAGACAGCGTGGTCAGGATTGCCTTTCGCATCGATGTAGGCGACCAGGTCGAGGACCTCTTCAAGTGACATCGTATTGAGCAGTTTTGCTGGCATCAGGGAAATCGGCGAGGGCTGCATCATTTCGATCATATCTTTTGCGATGACGATTGGCTCGCAGTTCTCGATGCCAAGCGGATTCGGCATCAACTTGACCGACTTTTCGTCTTCGGAGACCTTCATCCCGGTGAACTGCTTGCCGGCATCGGTCACGACGACCCAGCCCTGAAACTTCCTGTCGATGTCCTTTGAAGGATCAATAATCGACTTCAACACGTGCAGGCGATCCTTTTTTGTTTCGAGCTTCGCCAGATCCGGACCAACTCGGCCGCCTACTTCCTTCATCTTGTGACAGGCAAAACACGCGACTGTGGTAAACAGCTTCTTGCCATTCGAAAATGACCGGTTCTTCATACTGGCCACCTGCTCGGACAGTTCTTCGTATTTCCAGTCGCGGACGAAAGGTCGCACCTCTCCAACCTCAGTTGGCTCAATGATCGGATTTTTCGCGAGGTAAGCATCGACATCAGACACAACATGCATCACGCCAGCCATCGTTCGCCAGTGACCTGGAAAAGTGCAGACATACGGATAGTCGCCCGCCTGACTTGGAGCGACGATCACCATACGTTCCGTTTCACCTGCCTGAAGCAGCTTCGTCGTGTGCAGAATTTCTTTAGAATCCGGCACGAATCCTTTCGAAAAAGCGTTCGGCGATGTCGCCATGCGTTCGGCCGCCTGAGCAACTTCCAGCATCTTACCCGGCGTCGTGAGCAACAGGTTGTGTGGCATGATGTCTGTATTTTCAAGAACCAGTTCGAACGGCTTACCTGCCTGAACGACGATCTCTGAACGGTCATACCGCATACGATGCGGCACCGTCCGAATCGTGATTATGCGGACTCCCAAATCACCGATCTCTATTCGGATCATTTTCGCTTTACCGGCCGAAAGTTGACCTGCGAGGTCGTTTGCAAGCTGGAGAGACGTGCGAACACCGATCGTCGCACGCTCCGTGACATCAACGCTTTTGACGTAGGTAACCAGCGAATTAATCAACGGCCTGATCGCATCCTCGTTCTTCGACCATCGAGACCGAGGAATTCTCTGAATCCCTCGCGCGGCCGACGTTCGGGATACACCCTTCCGGATTAACTCGGACAGTGTTGCGAACGTTTCGGCGTCGTGGCCAGGCACGTACGTGATCGCGTTGATTGCTGCTCTCTGAATCAGCTCTGCCGAATTTGCGCCCAACTCGAATGTAGCAACTTCTTTTGGAGCCTCGTTGTCTCTTGCCTGAAATACAGACTTTCTTGAAGAGTCCATCGCCGTCAACCAGAAGCCTTTCAGTCGATCAACGTAACTTCCGTTGTTCTCACTACGTGTCCAGATGCGAATCGACTCGACGGAAACCTCACGCCCAAGATCCACTTCCCACCAGGGATCACGTGAACTGCCTTTGGTGTGAGTCTGGCCGCCCTTTCCGTAGCTGCCATCCTTGTTACCGTCGATCGCTCGCGCCGCAACTCCACCGAAATCAGTACTGGACTGCCGTGCCGTGCCTTGGCGAGCGACGTTCTTCCCTTCGCTCATCACTTCAACTTCAGCCAGCGTCAACACTCGCCCTCTGCCGGGCAAAGCGATTCGAATGTACCGGGCAGTCGCCCCCTTCTCTTCCTCAGCCACTTTGGCGAGTTTTCCAGGCAGATGGTGGAGCAACGGCTCAACTCTCGAATGCAGCGATCCACGAAACTGGGCATCAGGCATGATCTGAACGGCGTCAAGAAAATCCCGCAACGAACGGGTGGACTGTTCCGCAAGTGCCCACGCTTTGTCGACTGACTGATCGGCAGTAACAAGGGCGACATACCCGATCTTTCGGGTAATTGATCGCTTTGCCTGGCGAGTCCATTTCTCAAACTGAGCCCGTGAGCCAACGATCTCTGATGGCTCCCGCCGACTGAGCATCAGTACCAGATCAAAGATTACCTGATTGGCTCCAGCGATATCGTTGCCGTCGACGGACTCGATCGCGCCGATCAGTTCGGCGAGTTCGTTGGAATTCTTCTCAGCGGCCAGCCCTGCGAGAGCAACTCCTCGCTGCTGTTCACGAATTCCCGGCCGAGTCAGCATCGCCAGGTAAACCGGCGCAGACTTCGGCAATTTACTGAGATCGGCCGTCGGGATACTTCCGAGGATGTAGTCGATGCCCGCAGGGTTATTGGAGGCAAAGGCTTCACCAGCGCTGATCGCTGATTTCCAGACCGGCTCCAATCCTCGGATCACTTCTTCTAAAGCGTAGTCGATGTAGTAGTCCCGTTCGTGCTTAACCGCCTGTAGAGCCACTTCGGCAGCCGCGGAAGTATTAACCCAGGAGGCTGCTCGAATCGCTTCAAGTCGAACTCGAGGATGTTTATCGTTCACAGCCTTGTCCAGCCACTCGATGACTTCGTTGTGCGAAAAGAGGTCACGCCAGTGAGAAACCACTCGAACGGCCGCAGCACGCGCACGTGCGTCTTTCGAATTCAGCCGACCTTCCAGCAGTGATCGACTGAAGGCTCGTATCTCCACCTTTCTGTTAGCGGCTGTGTTGTGATGCTGGCAGACCCACAACGCTTCGAGCAGGTTGTGCTCGTAACCGTTGTCGGACGCATTCAACCTCTTAACCCAGTCCGCTAAAGCAGCAGCAACGTCGTTTGCGGGAAACTCCCGCAGCCGAATACGCGTTCGATGGCGAACTCGGTCTTCCGGAGATTTCAATTGCTCAAGTAATTCACGTAGTGAGAGCTTCGTCAGGTCCTGATTCTTCAACAGCGGACGCCCGGGGTAAGTGATCCGCCAGATCCGTCCGTGAGTGTGGTCGCGGTTGGGGTCGCGAAGATTGTGCTGCATGTGACCGACCAGCGGATTGAACCAGTCGACAATGTAGAGCGCTCCGTCCGGACCAAACTGAATGTCGGTCGGTCGGAAGTTGCGGTCAGATGAAAAAAGTATCGGCTCGATCTCTTCGCCATCGAATCCGGAACCTGCGTCCTTAACCGTATGCTGTAAAACTCCCTGAAAACCAATGCAGTTATTCAGGAGATAGTTGCCCTGCGCTTCCGGCGGGAAGTGTCGACTGGAGACGAGTTCGCAACCGGCTGTCGGTCTAACACGCTTCTTGAAGAACTGATTCATCTGCTTGCGATAAATAAACTTGAACGGGCCAAAGTCATCCTGTCCGGAAAAATTCTGAGTCCGCATCGAAAATGCTGTTCCGAAGTAATTCGCACCACCCGAAGCGTCGGCAACGAAGTTCTGCCCCCAGCGATCCCAGCAGTGGCCCCATGGATTCGCAAAGTTGTATGACACGAATGTTTCGAGTTTCTGTCGAGTCGGGTCAAACCGATAAACTGCACCATGTCCGTTTCGAGTCGGACCGTATGGCGTCTCAACCTGCGTGATATGGAACGTTCCTTCGTGCATGTAAACGCCGCCGCCCGGCCCCCAGACGAAAGCCCCAATCGCGTGGTGACTGTCACCAGAATCGAAGCCACCCATCACAATGAGTCGCTCGTCCGCTTTGTCGTCGCCGTCGGTGTCAATCAGGTGAACAAGGTTCGGCTCCTGAGCAACGTAGGCTCCGCCGTCGCCGACTTCGAATCCGGTGGGAAGATGCAGACCGTCCGCAAAGACTGACTGTTTGTCCGCTGTGCCGTCGCCATCCGTGTCTTCGAAGATGAGCAGTTTGTCGTCGGGTTTATTGGGTGGCTGATACTGCGGATAGCTCGGCATCGTGGCGACCCAGAGCCGCCCTTTCGCGTCAAATGTGAAGTTGACCGGGTTTTCGAGATCCGGAAACTCAACTTCCGATGCAAACAGATTGATCTCGTAGCCATCAGCAACAGTGAACTTCTTGATCGCTTCTTCCGGTGGCAGAATACTGACCGCGTTCATGAAGTTCGTCGGAACGTCGTAGAGCTGGCGAGTGCCACTGTAGTCAACCGGGTCGGGCATCGGCTTGCCTTCGGCTGCCGCCCAGATCCGCTTGTCGACAACTGCACACATCTCGTCGAGTTTGCCTCGTTCGTTCTCAAGAACATACTCGTCGGTAAACGGTGGGTTGCCGTTATCACGCCTCGATCGACCACCGTAAATGTAAAAGCCGTTCACTGCTCGGTAGCGATGAAAATACTGGAAGTCCTTCTCAGCAATTTCGGCCATCAGCTCTTTTGAGATCGCCGATTGCGGAGCTGACTTTCCGAATGCAGCCTTTGCAAAAGCAGGTGCGAAGACTTTGTAGCCCCCTTCACTCAAGTGAATTCCGTTGAATGTCAGCGGTTCGTTGTTCGCTCCGTAGAGTTCAAGGCTCAACGAGAACAGATCAATGAACGGCGTCTCTGTTTCCGAAGCGACCTTTGCCATTGTCTTTGTGTAAAGCTCGAGGCTCGGGTTCGAAACAGAACCATCGGGTAAGTTTGAATTATTCAGATTTTCGTGGGCGATCGGTGAACACAGTACGACCTGCGGTGCACCATCTCCCGAATAGTTCTGCGTGGCGGTGTGAGCGATGAAGTCTCGTAGTTCCTGTTCGAAGGTCACCAACCCGGCTTCACCGTTAAACGATTCCGCAAACCCGAAGAATGCAAAGATGACGTCAGCTCGGACCAGGGTGAGATGCTTGTCCGGCTCTCCGAAGTCCAGCGAGCGAGGTCGGAAACGAACTTCGTCAGCTGTGAATCCCTGGTCACGAACAGCCAGATTCAGCTCAGGATGCAACGCGTGAATCTGAGCTTCGATATACCCGAAGTACTGCTCACGTTCAGCAAACGCGCCGCCAATAAAGACGACGTTGTCGCCCTTCTTCAGTTGAACAACTCCAGCAGCACCGGCAGACGTCGCAAGACCGTGAGAAACTATCGCCACAATGGCGACACTGAGCACCGACAAACGGTCCAGCAGGCTCTTCATCACAACAACCTTCCTGTGTGGATCAAATATGAAATCGGGACCGTCTAACTCAGCCGGATTTTTCAGCGAACGGAAAGTCAGATGAATGCCTGAGGATCAGGTGCAGCATTTACTCTAGCGACCCTGACCTGACACCGACAATGATTCCGAAGATGCCCGACTGCTTGCATCAACGTCGGCTTACGCAACAATCCCGTCAGCGATTTATTCGGTTCCGATTACTGCACAACCAACGTCAACTGTGAGTTCCGATGTCAGCTGAATCCACGCCCAAAATACTGACGCGGCTGCCGTGGCTCGACGAGTTAGTCAACTATTTGAAGACACACGAAGATGATCTGTGGAGCTGGTTCTCGACGGAGACTGACCGCGAGAAACAAGCTGAAGCCGTACGACTGGATTTGCTCCGTACGACCTACCGGATCGATCGAGAATCACAAAAGCAGCTTTACGAAATGGCAGAAGCCGTCGCCGGAACGCTCGGTATCGACGCGCCGTTGACGATCTACCAGGCGCAGCAGTCTCCAGTTCTCAATGCTACACTGAAGTTCGTTCCGAGCGAGATCCACATCGTGCTGCACGGTCTGCTGCTCGAAACACTCGACAACGGAGAACTCAAGGCACTGCTCGGCCACGAACTTTCACACTACCTGTTATGGACCGAGTGGGGTTCCGAGATTCTAATCGCCCACGAAATCCTTCTCGGCATGCTGAACGATCCTCGCGGCGACGAGGTGCACCTTGAAACCTACCGGAGGCTGCAGCTCTTTACGGAAGTCTTCTGCGATCGCGGCGGGCTGCTCGCCTGCGGTGACCTGGCAACCGCTGTTCAAGTCGAAGTCAAGATGCAGACCGGCCTGAAAGAAGTCGACGCCGAAAGCTACCTTCACCAGGCTGAAGAAGCCGCTTCAAAAAACGACGACGGAACACTAGACACGATCATAACTGAAGGGTTCTCTCATCCCGAGGCGCTCTTACGAGTCCGCGCGATCCAACTTTGGAATTCGACCACCCTGCCAGAAAACAGCGAGAATGCCTCCGCCGTCGAACAAACCATTCGACGCATGATCGAAGGGCCTCTTTCTCTGGAACAGATCGATCTTCCCGGCCAACGATATCTCACCGACGTGACGAGACAACTCATCAGCGAGATTCTCGAACCGGCATGGATGAAGTCCTCTGAACTTGCCATGTCTCACGCGAGACTCTTCTTCGCCGACATCAATTGTGCATCTGCGACATCACCAGCCGACGACGCTGCGTCACCATTCAACATTGCCACAATCATTGCGAACGGCGATGAAACGCTCCCCCGATATTTCAGCAGCATCCTTCTCGATTTTGTAACGGCAGATCGGGACATCCAGAAATCAGCCCTGGCATGGGCAACTCAAAAGGCTGACGCATGGGACATCGCTGAATGCTTCGCGGAGTTTGCAACCAAGGAACTCAAACTACGAAAAAAGCAGTTCCGGCAGATCCGCACAGATGCGGAGTCACTGATCCAAAATGCCGAGACATCACGTTCGGCGACCTGACACAAACGCGTTGCGGCAGAACCTCAGCGGAGTGAGTCACAAGATGGCCTCATCGCTTGCGCGTCTGCAACTAGCCGAGTAACCCGCAGAAACGGTCCGGGGCAGGCAGCCGATCGCCTTCAGCTTATTGCTCCGCACTTGAGCTGACTTCGTCGGACCAGCCGCTTTTCGAAACCGCCGCTGCGATCACAACTGCAGCTTCTTCGACCCAAATGTCAACCGCCCCCGACCGTCGACACTGATTGACGTATACAAGGCTTCTTCCGTTGAAGCCAAACGTCTGCAGTGGACCAGTTGACGGCAATGTCATGCTTCCTTCGGTAATCGTTGAAACCCGCACAGGCCGCACGCAAATTCCGCGTAGCCGCAGGTTGGTAGTCGATATCCTGCGGCTTCACCAGCGCAATCCGACGGTTGCTCATAGCCGTTCCATGCGGCTCGGCGAAGTGGCTGACGCCCGCAGCCGATCCCCCATCCGAATCTCCTGGTCAGCTCTGTTCATTAAAGCCTGGGCCGAAGTCAGCAGCCGTCACCCTGTCATCCGGCAAACCTGGCGAAGCTGGCCCTGGGGACACATTTTCCAGCACCGAGAATCTGTCGTCAATCTAGCTGTCAACCGCCAGCACGCGAGCGTGAACTGGCTGTTCTGGGGGCTCGTTCGCTCACCCGAGTGGCAATCGCTTGTCGATATTCAGTCAGCCATCGACGAATTCAACGATGCTCCACCCGCGTCTCAGTTTCAAAAGCAAATAAAACTCGCCGCGCTGCCAACATTCGTCCGTCGATTTATATGGTGGTGGAACCTGAACATCGCCGGAGAGAAACGCGGCAAGCGGCTCGGCACATTCTCCCTGACGAGCGTGTCTGGCCGCGGAACAGAAATTCAGCATCCGCCAACGGTGATGACAACCGGCCTGACATTCGGACCACTCGACCACGTCGGCCGCATGAAAGTCACGGTGGTCTACGACCATCGACTGATGGACGGCTCATTCATCGCCGACCGCTTGCTCGATCTGGAACAACAACTGACCGGGTCAATCCTCGCCGAACTCCAAAACATCAGCCACCTGGAACAAGATTTGAAATCAAGTAGAGAGACCTGCTGCGACAGACACGCCGCATGACAACCCGAATTTAAAACAAATTGTCCAACCACAGAGCTCTTAGCGAAAATATAAACCTGACTGCCAGAACAACTCCGCGACTTCCATGCTCTCTGTGGCTTTCTTTTGAACAACCATCAACGTCCGGTCATCCATGATTTCTCCTGAATCATCATCCTCTGCTCCCCCCACAGTCAACGGTCGGCTGCGCGACTTCTCTGACGATCCAATCGGATGCATGCGCCGGCTTCAGAAAGAAGCTGGGAACCTGGTCGCTCTGGAGCAGGACGGACAACAGATCGTCATTGCGATCGGCGCAGACCTCAACCGGCAAATTCTCACTAACGGCGATCAGTTTCATTCTCAGTTCTTCGCGCTTCGCGGCCCAAAGAATTCCGCGCAACGACGGCTGACGTCCGGACTGCTCAGCATGAACGGCCAGGAGCACCTGCAGCAGCGACGTCTAATGAAGGGGGCGTTTGAGAAAAAAGCCATCCCCGGTTACTCACAGATGATCGGCCACCACACGCAGGACATGCTCAGCGACTGGCAGCCCGGCAGGACACGAGACATCTCGAAAGACATGACGGACCTGATGCTGCGAATTTCCAGCTCGATGCTCTTCGGCATGAAAGAGCCGGAACTTGCTCTGGAAATCGGCGGCATGATGGAACGCTGGATCAGGATGAATCAGGAGATCGGCATTGTCGCCCTCGTCCCCGACCAGGATTTCTTTCCTCGCTATCAGGAGATGCTGACCTTCGCCGAAAAACTGGAAGAACGAATTCTCGCAATGATCAGCAGCCGGTCCTCAAATGCGGCGTCATCGGGCCATGACGTGCTTTCGCTGCTGCAGCGAGCGAAGCAGACCGGTGCACCCATGACAGAGTCGCAGATGGTCGGCCAGGCCGCTCTGGTCTTTGGCGCATCGCAAATGACGACCGCTCACACACTGACGTGGACGCTGTTTCTGCTCGCCCAGCACCCGGAAGTAATGCAGGAACTCGTTGACCAGATTTCCGACAAACCGGAATCAAACCTGCGAATCAGCCCGCCAGAGGCTCCCACCGGCATCATGCCTGCGAATTCGACCAGTGTGCTGGACAGGGTGATTCGAGAAAGCATGCGCGTCCTGCCAGCATCCGCCTATTCGCAACGAGTCACCAACGGCTCGACCGAATTGAACGATGCGCTGCTAAAGCCAAACTCGCTGGTCATCTTCAGCCAGTTCATGACGCATCGCAACGAGCAGTTGTTTCCGTCGTCCAGCAAATTCCACCCGGACCGCTGGAAAACGATCCGTCCGACCGGCTACGAATATCTGCCATTCGGCGGCGGTGCCAAACTCTGCCTGGGCGCTACCCTGGCAATGTCAATCCTGAACATCGTCCTACCCATGACCCTGCAGAAAGCCGGCCTGCAGGTTGTCCCAAACACAAGAGTCAACGGCCGAGTCATCTCAACGATGTTCTCCCCGGAATTTCCACTCCCCGTCACACTGCTCGAACCAGGTACCATCGCCGACACATCGTCATTAATCGGCAACATCCACGACCTGGTCACCTTCCCCTCGCATGCTTCTCAACGCGCCGCCGCGTAATACTTTAACCTGATCAACTCGATCAAATGCGTCAGCAATCACCTGATTCAAGAACTTCATTCGAGTGAAATTGATCCAATGCTAGAGTGATCAATGCATCGTACACTTCCATCGCCTCGCCTGTTGCTTTGGCTGTGACCTCGAACTCACACTGTAAAACTCATGATGGGTGCATTAAGAAACCCACATCACAAAGCCTTTGCCGTCGAGCTGATCCCAGTTGCAGTAAGGAGAAATTCCACGCCGTTTCGAACGCTTAAGATTCAAATACGCCTCTAACTGATGACTTCCAATTATGAGCAAACGATACATCTTGCCGCATGGCTATAACTGAAAACTGCTGTGTGCCTGACATAACTCAATAACTTTTTCTGCACACCGCATTTCTAACAGAAACCGAGAGGAACCTCCGGCTTCAACAAATCCTCAGATCGCTCAGAGCAGTTCCTCGCACAACCTTCACATAGCACTACTTACGGATGTCGTAGCAAAGGAGTGCGTTCTGATCGCGGGCGTAGAGGAGACCATCAACGATGACCGGATGTGGCCAACTCTTGCCGTTGTTGGTTTTCAGTTTAAACGAGCTCTTCAGACGGTACTCTTCAGGAGTCGCTTCGATCAGAGCCATTGTTCCATCTTCGTAACGGAAGTAGAGGTGTCCATCGGCCAGCAGGATGGCTGCTGAACCCCTGCCTGGACCTCGGCCGCCCGACCACACTTTTTCTCCGGTCGTGAACTTAATGCACAATGGAAATCCGCTGTTGTGCCCGTGGCCGCAGTAGATGTGGTCAGCGTAGACGATCATCCCGCCGTGATGATTCTGCATCTTCTTAGCGTCGAGAAAATACTTCTCTTCGACGAACACGCGGTCAGCTTCCTTTTTGACCTGCAGCAGCGCAGCTCCAGTGCCATATCCGGTCGAGCAGAACACGCTGTCTCCTTGAACGAGCGGCGTGGAAATGTTGGCAGTCCCGTTTGCAATGCGGTTGTATGACCAAAGCTGTTTACCATCTTCAGCGTCGAGCGAAATCACTCCCCGGCCTGTCAACTGAACGTATTGTTTAACGTTCCGTGCATTGCTGATCACAATCGACGAGTAGCCCGCTCCGTCTTTGCCTCGCTTGCCGATGTCATCCGGCATGGCGGACTTCCAGATTACATCGCCGGTTTTCTTGTTGAGCGCCACGACGACTGCGTCTTTAGCTCCGGGCGTACAGACCAGTCGATCACCATCGATCAGCGGAGATTCGCTGTACCCCCAACCCGACATCATTCTGCCGCCGAAATCTTTCGGGAAATCTTTTTGCCAGGCGATCTCGCCCGTCGCCACGTCAGCCGCGACCAGGTGCCCCTCTCGACCCAACGCGTAAACAAGACGGCCGTCGACCGTCGGCGTGCAGTTGGGATTCCCGCCTTTGACGGGAGTTGACCACAGCTCGCGGCCGCCATTCAAATCCAATGCAATCAGCTCGCAGCCAGCCTTGCGTTTGCCCATCGTAAAGATGCGACCGTCGGAAATCGCAATTGATGAATAGCCTCGACCAAGTCCGTCAATCTGCCACTGGACCTCCGGACCATCTTCGGACCATTCGGATTGTAGCCCGGTTTCGTCCAGCGCGACCCCGCTACGATATGGTCCACGCCAGGAAGGCCAATCGTTGGCTGTCACCATCTGCATTTGCTGAACGAAGACCAGCGACGCAATACCTAAGAGCATCAACGAACGAAAATCTGCATGAAGCATTGATTCAGAGCCTGTCAACAAAGGGCGGGGGAAACTGTCACTTCAGGCAGTCGACAGTAACGCGACAGCAACGTCACAGCAACGTGAAAAGTCGACCGAATCGCGTCAGAGTCGACTGATAGCTCGTGGCGTGAATATAGTCTGACTTATTGCCGCCAACAATTCGTATCGAGGACGCCGAAGATGTTCAGCCAAGACACGCCGTTGAAACACGAAATCCATGGAGCACCTTTCCGCAACAGACTTGCACGGGCCGCAATAATTTTCACGTTCGCGTTCGTACTGACGATGCAGGCTCAGTTCGCAACTGCGGAAACGCTGAGTGCAGGCGTCGCCAAAATCGACATTACCAACATCGATGCCGGTCCGGTCAATGATCCGCTTTATGCCAAAGCGCTGGTACTGAAGTCCGGCTCGACGATGACTGCCATCGTCACGGTCGACGCAGTTGCCATCGGCGGGATCGGGTACATCAAAGACGACTACCTCGGAAAAGTCCGCGATGCCGTCAACAGGGAGTTCGGCATTCCACCCGCAAACGTGATGGCAAACGCCAGCCATTGCCACGGCATTCCCTGCAAAGACGCGGACGAGCGGACCATCCAGGCGATCAAAGAGGCCGCCAGTAACCTCGTCCCGGTTAAAGTCGGAGTTGGCACTGGCTACGAAGATCGCATCATGGAAAACCGTCGGCTCAAGATGAAAAACGGCCGAACGATCGACGTGCGGCATGCCTATTCGATTCCCCCTGATGAGGAGATCGCATCGGTCGGGCCCGTCGACACCGAAATCGGAATCCTGAAACTCGACAGGCTCGACGGAACAACGCTGGCCGTCGTTTACAACTTTGCCTGTCACCCGATTCAGAATGTGCCCAGCCGAGGCAATAGTGCGGACATCACCGGCTTCGCCTCGCAGGTCATCGAGGACAATCTCAGCGAAGGCACGATTGCTCTGTTCGTCCAGGGCTGTGGAGGGGACATCAACCCCATCCGTTACAAAGACGTCGATTACCCGCGAGATGCCGAACCGCTCGGCAACATGCTTGGACTGAGCACCCTGAAAGCCGTCCGGAAAATCGAGACTAAAGGAGATGCTCGCCTGAAGGTGGTGAGTGAAATCCTGACACTCCCCCGAGCGGACACTGCCAGCCGAATCACGGAAATGGAGTCCGAGCAGGTTCGCCTGGTGCAATCACTCGGCGGAACTTCGCTCAACCTGAAAACTTTCATCCCACTTTTCGTTAAGTACAAAGCGTCCATGGAATTCCCGGCCAATTACCCGTATCGATATCTTCATGACCGGGCGATGGGACGAAAGCATCTCGACACACTCGATGCAGAAAACCGAGCGAATATGGAGCGGTACATTCGCAATATCCACACGATGGAAAACCTCACGCGTCTCAACACAAACCTGCGACTCCTTCGAAAGCATCATGCCGCTGGAGTCGCTGCCGGCAAACGTACGATCGATGTCGAGCTAACCGGACTACGCATCGGCGACTTTGTGATGACCACGTTTCCCGGCGAACTCACCGTGCAGATCGGTCTGAACCTGAAGAAAAACTCGCCGCACAAATCAACGTTCATCGCAGGCTACACCAACGGCTACATCTACTACGCCCCAACGACAGAGCAACTTCTGAACGTCGGAGGCGCTCAGGAAGACAGCGACTGCGTGCTCGGTGCCGACTGGCAGAAGATCTACGAAGACAAAGCAACTGAAATCCTCAGCAAGCTTTGACGAATCTGTAGAGTGGGCACTGCCCACCAATCTCGCTTCTGGTGGGCAGTACCCTACTTCTCTCTTGTCAGTTCAGAACTCCCCCGAATGCCAAACCTCAGTTACGATTTCTATTCGCCGAGCCAAATTACCTTCGGCTGGGGACGGCAATCTGAACTTAGCTCGATTGTCGCTCAGTACGGACGACGAGCATTCCTTGTTTCCGGGAGCCGTACACTTGAGGCCTCAGGCCAACTTGACAAGCTGATCGATCAGGTGAAGTCAGAAGGCTGCGACTTCAAACAGGTCACCACAATTTCTCATGAACCCGAAGTCGTTGACGTCGACAATCTGGTCGCTGATCTCGTTCGGCGAGGAGCAGGGAGCGGTGACTGTTTAGTAGCGATCGGCGGAGGCTCGGCCATCGATCTCGCAAAGGCTGCCGCCGCGTTGGTGACCAACCGAGAGAGTTCTACCGTCAAAGACTACCTCGAAGGTGTCGGCGCCGGACTGACAATTGACGAGCCTCCCATCCCGCTTATCGCCATACCAACAACGGCGGGCACCGGGACGGAAGCCACAAAAAATGCGGTCATCTCATCATACGATCCAGCTTTCAAGAAGAGTTTACGATCGCCGATGATGATTCCAGATGCTGTGCTGATCGATCCCGAACTGTCCGTCGGTCTCTCGCCGAAAACAACTGCTCACACAGGCATGGATGCAATCACGCAGCTACTCGAAAGTCTCATTTCCAACCGTGCCCAACCGATTCCGCAGGCACTCTGCCTTCACGGTCTCACGCTGGCGATTCCCGCAATTATCGAAGCTGTTGAGAATGGCACGTCTCGACCGGCTCGAGAGGCGATGGCGCATGCGGCTTTGTTGTCGGGTCTTGCCCTGGCGAATTCGGGCCTTGGAATGGTTCACGGCGTCGCGGCCGCGCTAGGTGTTCACGCCAGCGTTCCGCACGGTCTGGCGTGCGCGGTCATGCTTCCGCAAGCATTGAGAGTTAACAGGGATGCTGGCAGAGCAACGCTCGCGCAGGCCGGACGCGTCATGCGACAGTCCCTCGTCGATTCGAACCTCTCTGAACTTTCAGCTCGTGAAATGGCCAACATAGCTTCCCTTGGTTCAGATGATGCGGCCACTGAATTTGTTATTCAAATCGTCGAACACCTCTGTGAACGGATCGAGATTCCGATAACACTCACGAAACTCGGAGTTACTCGCGATCAGATCCCGGCCATCGTCGCAAGCTCGCACGGCAACAGCATGAGCGGCAACCCCAAAGAAATTTCAGACGAAGAACTTACAACACTCCTTGAAGCGATGACCGCATGACAACGTTTCTTGATTTTCTACGGGAACGGACTGAATCCAGCGGATTCTCAACCGAAGACGCACTGGCAAGTTTTCTTCCGCTCATGCGGCAGTCAATCGCCGCCCACGCCGCGGAACAAGTCGCGCCGCTCGACAACATCAACAAGTTGCAGGTCGAAGGTGTCCAATTGTGGTTCGAAGAAACCCATTTGCGGCGGCCACTCCTCAGCACAAGCAAGGTCAAACAAATCCAGCGACCGCGTACTCCAGCCGTTGAACTGGTCGGCGAAAGTCGATCCGTCACCGACGTCGATGACAAAAGAGAATGGCATGAACTTTCTATTGGCAGCCGCGACCTGACTGAAGTCGAACACCCACTTTACATTCCCGGCTACATTGCCTGGGAACACCTTGCCGAACATCACGACCCGCTGACTGATGTCTTCTGCCTGGGTATGATTCTTGGCAGCCTGATCAGCGGTCTCGACTTTTCCGTGGACGAAGAACTGGAATCATTCGTCCGATCACGACACAACCTGTTCAAGTTGAACACCGATCTACATCCGTTTGTAGCGCGAGCCATCGTGCAAATGACGGAACTGGACCGCGACCGGAGACCGCAGGATCTCGAATCGTTGTTTCGCGCGTTGCAGAACTACCGCGACCAGACCGTCAGCTTCGAAATCGAAATGGCGAGAATCTCTGGCTTCGAGACGCGTGACATCAAAGGGAAACAGCAGGTTATTCTTGCAAAACTGCAGGAACGTTTGTTTGAAATCTCCCGCCGAAACCGTTTGCTCAACTTCAAACCGACTTCGCTTTCAATCGATTTGACTCAGTCGTCCGTGCCACTTTCGTTCGATTTTCAAAATATTCGCCCCAATCAGATTCTCACGTGGACACCGAATTTCCAAAAGAAGATTGCTAACGGCGATTCAATTTCTCTCAACAGTTATCTCAATTTTCGAGATGCGATTTACCTGCCTGGCACTCTAGGGCGGATTGCCACCGAAGCTCGGCGAGACGAAAAAGAATTCGGCTTCGCGCAACTGAGGCTTGTCGCGTGCTTCCTTCGCTGGACGAATCTCAAGGAAACACCGCACGAGTCATACGACTCGCCGTTACTGCTGATTCCCGTCCGGCTTCGCAAGAAGAAAGGTGTGACGGACATCTTTGAGCTTCAGACGCTCAGCGACGATGCGGAAGTGAATCCGGTCATCCGCCACCAGTTCCGTCAACTGTTTGGTATCACGCTGCCCGAACGAGTCGATCTGAATGAATCTTCGCCGGAAGAGCTTTGGAGATTCCTGGAAGACCAGATCCACTGCACCGAGCCCGGCGTAACACTTGAGCTGGTCGATAAACCCCGCATTGAAATCCTGCACGATAAGGCTCGACGCCGGCTCGATCAGTATCGGAGAAAATCCCGCGTTGCTGGCCGCGGCGTCCGGCGATTTCTGAACCTCGACTACTCATACGACCCCGCCAACTATCACCCGCTCGGTTTAAAATTGTTTTCCGCTCGAGTGAAACCGGTCGATGTTCATCTTCACGATATACTCAACACTAAGCCACCAGTGAGAACGGCGCCACCTGATCAGAATGCGAAAGGAGCCGCTCGCGGCTACCCAATCATCGATTCGCCAGCCGTCATCGAGAAGGATCGATCGTTCTACAATTTCAAAGCCCGATCCGGCGACAATCCGTATCACTGGGAATTCGATCTATGCAGCGTCACGCTCGGTAACTTTCGCTACCGCCGCATGTCGCTGGTTCGAGACTACGCGGCGCTGGTCGATGATGAGGCCAGCAATCCCGCGTTCGACGCGACGTTTTCGCTGGTGCCTCGCCCCCTGAAAGAAGACGCCGACGATACGCTGCCACTCACCGAACGCTTCCACGTTGTCCCTTGCGATCCGACTCAAACAGCAGCAATTGCCGAATCAAGAACGTCTCGAAGCTACATCATTCAAGGACCGCCAGGCACGGGAAAATCACAGACGATCACTAATCTGATCGCCGATTACGTCATGCGAGGCAAACGCGTTCTGTTCGTCTGTGAAAAACGAGCGGCAATCGACGTTGTATACCATCGACTGAAGACGCAGGGTCTGGAAGAACTCTGTTGCCTGATACACGACTCACAGGCGGATAAGAAGTCCTTCGTGATGGATCTCAAGGCGACGTACGAGTCGTTCCTCGAAGACGCCAACCGTCGGCGAGATCATCAGAAACGGAAACGCGATGACCTGGTAAAACGGATCGAGCAGGAACTCAAACCCCTGGACGATTTCAGCACGTCGATGAAGACCTCAACAGGCGACACTGCAACTTTCCTGATCGATCTCCTGCAGCGACTCGTGCAGATTTCCGGTGAGTGCCCTCAAGACCTGACTCCTGAGCAATGGGAAAAAATCCCAGACTACTCACAATGGGAACAGTCCGCAGCGACGTTGCAGGACGTCGATGAAACTCTGCGCCACGTACAAGCAAACGGAGTCCTTCACGACGCCTCGCTCAAGTCGCTCGCTCCTTCGTTAGCCAGAACTGATCGCCCAATCGGAGCCGTCTCGAATGCTCTGCGGGGAGCAAGTTCACGTCTGGCTGAGGTGCAAAAACTAATTAAGAACCATTCCTCACTCGTCGATTTCGAGTGGACCATCGAACAATGGCAGGGCGTAATCTCGTTTGCCGAAAGGGCGAGCGTTCTGGCCGAGCACGGACTCATCGGGCTACTCAATCCCGACGGGCCACTCAACGAAACTGTCCGGCGACACATGCCGAAAATTGAACGGTGTAGGGCCGCTCACAAGGAAGCCCGCGAGAAGACAAAAGCATGGAAGAACCGTCTGTCTGCTGACGACGCCGAGATCGCTCTTTCTCAAGCCAGGAGCTTCGAGAGTTCATTCTTCCGGTTCCTCAATCCCGGCTGGTGGAAACTCAAAGGGCTTGTGCAGAAGAGTTATGACTTCTCCACTCACTCAATTGTCGTGCCGGTTTCACAAACACTGCAGTGGCTTAACGATGAATACGCCGCTGACAAAGAATGCCAAAAAGTCGAGCAGGAGCTTCAGAATGCGATCGGCTCACCACTTGACTGGCAGACTCTGACGTCAAACGTGAAGACAATTCAGGACGCTTCGAAAGAAGCGTCTCAACCAGTGCAGCACTTCGCCGAATCTCTGAGCGAATCGCAAACCGTGGACGATGCGGTAAAACAGGTCGCAGCCGCTCGTCAGCTTTTTGACTCAGTCCGTACAGCACTGACACCCGTCGTTATCGATTGGGAGTCGCGTTCTGTCGAGGAATTATCAGTCCAGCTAAAAGCAATCGACGATTCGCTCGACGAACTGCACAATTTTCTGCCGTGCCTGGAATCGCTCGCGACGTTACCAGCGGACGTCGCAGCAGCGTTACGAACACAGCCACTGACGACAGACGCTTTGGAATCGGCATCAGCGACGAAAACAATTGAGTCCGCGTGGAGATACGACCGCGAACTGGAACGATTCACCGGCTCGACCCGCGACCGAATTTCGCAACGGCTCGAAAAGCTCTATGACGAATGGCAATCGCTGAACGCCGAGTCAGTGCGAGAGTTTGTTCGACAGCGATTTCTGGACAACGTGAAGATCACTCAATTGCCGGCTGCTCAATTGACCGCTGAACAGAAACTGTTCAAAAAGCACTACAGCAAAGGTCGACGGGAACTGGAACACGAATTCGGCAAGAGCATGCGGTACAAACCGATCCGCGATCTTGTCGCTGAGGAATCCGGACTAGTCGTTCGGGACCTGAAACCCGTCTGGTTAATGAGCCCGCTAAGCGTATCCGACACGCTACCGCTCGACACCGAACATGTCGATGTTGTCATCTTTGACGAGGCCAGTCAGATCACTCTGGAAGAAGCTGTACCGTCCGTCTTTCGAGCGACTCAAGCAATCGTCGTCGGAGACGAAATGCAGCTTCCGCCGACAAACTTCTTTGCGTCATCAACTCCCGACGAGGAAGAACAATTCACATTTGAAGAAGGTGGAGAAGTCGTCGAGTACGACCTCAACAGCGACAGTTTCCTGAATCACGCGGCGAAGAATCTGTCGTCGCGAATGCTCGGTTGGCATTATCGAAGCCGGTCTGAATCACTGATCAGTTTTTCGAACTGGGCGTTCTACGAAGGTCGCCTGCTAACCGTCCCCGATGAACGCCGGATCGTTACAAAGCGTCAAGAGCTGATCGCAACCGCCGCGGAAGCGGGCGAGTCAGCATCGGCCGAACTTCTGAACCGGCCAGTCAGTTTTCATTTCATTGAACACGGCGTCTACCAGAAACGTCGCAACACGGCTGAAGCTGAGTACATCGCTCAGCTTGTCCGAGGCCTGCTCAACAACGAGCGACCAGTAACAATCGGCATCGTCGCTTTTTCAGAAGCTCAACAGGACGAGATCGAACAGGCTCTGGCGGCACTAGCTCGGGAATACTCTGACTTCGCGACGAAACTCGAAGCCGAATACGACCGCGAAGACGACGGTCAGTTCGCGGGTCTGCTCGTGAAGAATCTGGAAAACATCCAGGGCGACGAACGCGACGTCATCATCATGAGCGTCTGCTACGGACCGGACGCTACCGAAAAGATGAGGATGAATTTCGGCCCGATCAATCGGTCCGGCGGCGAAAAACGGCTCAACGTTGCGTTCTCTCGTTCCAAACACCACATGGCGCTGGTCAGTTCAATTCGCTCGACGGCGATCACCAACGAATACAACGTCGGAGCGAACTGCCTGAAAAACTATCTCCGATATGCAGAGGCATCGTCGATCGGCGATCAGGATGCAGCTTCACTGATTCTTCGTCAGGTCTCGCTTAAATCGGAACACGACACTGATGAGATTGAGGAATCCACTATCGGCGAGGAAATTGCGGACGAACTCCGCCAACGTGGATACTTCGTCGAGTCGAACGTCGGCCAATCGCACTTCCGTTGTCATCTGGCCGTCTGCCGTCCGGAATCGGAAACATACAAACTCGGTATCGTCCTCGACGGCCGCGACTACTATGAACAGACCGACCTGCTCGAACGCGACCTGATGAAACCCCGACTCCTGCGAGCATTCGGCTGGGACGTCTCCGTTGTTCTCACAAAAGACTGGTTCGCGGATCGGGAGTCTGTGATCAGCGATTTGATGGGACGATTGGCGGATTCTGCGAACATTTAACCTCGACAGACCAGACGTCTTTCAGCCGTCGCCACGTCGCTCTGCGAATTCACCTTTGGAGCCAATGCGTTGTCAAAAAGTAACAGTCGTGTCAAACCGGCAACTGACTGAAACTTGTATTCTGAAATACGGCCAGTAGCCACAATGAAAACTGATTCCGCCACGCGATCAAATAAACTGAGCGAGTTGGAAGACTAATTCCGATCATGTAAAATGACGTTTCAACGCTGACGCGGTGTGACTGACTTGTACGGCGTCAACAAGATTGCGTGGCGAGCCCGTCGCCATGATTTGCCCGCCAGCTTCTCCCCCTTCGGGCCCGAGGTCAATGATCCAATCGGCGGACGCGATGACGTCGAGGTGATGCTCAACGACCAGAACACTGTTGCCCTTCTCGAGCAGGCGTCTGAACAAAGCGACGAGACGAGCGACGTCGGCAGAATGGAGTCCGGTTGTTGGCTCGTCAAGCACGTACAGAACTTTCTCCTCTCCCCCTTTGCCCAGTTCTGCGGCCAGCTTGATTCGTTGAGCTTCGCCACCGGAAAGTGTCAGCGCCGACTGGCCAAGTTCCAGGTAACCCAGCCCGACGTCGCACATCACCTCTAACGTTGACTTCAGCTTTGGAAAGTCCTTAAAGAAGTCACGGGCTTCGTCAATCCGCATTCGTAAGACGTCACCGACGCCGCTTCCACGATACTTCACACCGAGCGTTTGGACGTTAAATCGTGCACCGCGACAATCGGGGCACTCGACGTGCACGTCCGGGAGAAAATTCATCTCAATGCGCTGCGTACCACGGCCTTCACAATTCGGACAACGTCCATCTTTCGCGTTGAAACTGAAACGTCGGGCATTGAAACCTCGCACACGCGCATCGCGAGTCTTCGCAAACACCTTACGAACTTCGTCCCAAATCCCAGTATGCGTCGCCGGATTCGAACGCCCTGACCGCCCGATCGGTGACTGATCAACCACAACCAAACGATCGATGTGCTCTGTTCCGCAGATGCTGCGGCAGGCGATGTCAAGTTGCGACAAATCAGTCGGCGGGGATGAGGCTTCGTCACCAGCCGGAACCCGGCGGCTACGATTCGATTCGTTGAGCGCATACCGTGCGGCGGGAATCAGCGTGTGCGTAATCAGTGACGACTTGCCACAACCGCTGACGCCAGTCACGACAGTCAGAAGTCCGAGTGGAATCTCAACAGAGACATCTTTGAGGTTATGCCGACTTGCTCCTTCCAGCCGCAAGCGTTGCTCGAAGTCCACGATTGCATTTTCTTTTCCAGACGCTTCGTCGGACAAAGCGAGAGGTAAATCTGAAGCCATCGACATCGCTGCTGCCGTCGGCGAATCGCCGATCAGCCCACTCGGTGATCCGGACCACAGCACCGATCCTCCTTCCTTTCCGGCTCCTGGACCGAGATCAACGAGCCATTCTGAAGCTCTCATCAAATCAACATCGTGCTCCACGACGAGTATGCTGTTCCCTCGATCTCGCAGATTTTTCAGAATTTCAATCATTCGATTCGTGTCGCGCGAATGCAGCCCGATCGTCGGTTCGTCAAGCACGTAGCAAATTCCGATCAATCCAGAACCGAGACTGCTGGCGAGGCGAGCGCGTTGAAATTCACCACCGGACAGTGTCGGCGTCGGTCGATCGAGCGTGAGATAGTCGACGCCAACGTTCAGCAGGAATTCGAGTCTTGAAGCAACATCCGGAAGAATACTTTGTACAGCCTGCGTTGCTTCGGGGCAGATGTTCAGTTCGATATTGCGAATGAACTCTGCGGCTTCGGCCACGGTCATTGCCGTCAGTTCGTGCAGTTTCGTTTGGGCAAATGTGACGGCACAGGAAACCGGAGCGAGCCTCGCTCCATGGCACTCCTCGCAAAGCGGCTGACGAGTCAACTCGGTGCGTAACCGGTATGACTTCGCCTGGACTTCCGGTGGAACTTTTCGGCCCAGGCCGCGACACGCCGGGCATGCTCCGTAAGGACTATTGAAGCTGAATAATCGAGGTTCCAACGGTGGAAAGCTCGTTCCACACTCGGGACAACAGTAGCGGCTGCTGAAGAGCTGATCATTCCATGTATCGTCGACCAGTTCGCAGACCAGACAGGAGCCATCGCCATGTTTTAACGCCAGTTCGACGGACTCACGCAAACGGTCTTCGATCCTCGGCTTGACGATAATCCGATCAACAATCGCTTCGATCGTGTGGACATCGCTACGTGGTAAATCCGGCGGCGAGCCTGCATCTACGATCTCTCCATCAACTCGCGCACGGACAAATCCCGCCTTACAGATTTTCTCGAAAACATCGCGATGAGCACCTTTTCGCCCAACAACCAGCGGCGCAAGAATCATCACTTTATGACGTTCACCCAACCCGAGAATTCGTTCGACAATTGTGGCGACGCTTTGCTGCGAAACAGGGACATTGCAGTCCGGACAGTGCGCCTGCCCTGCCCTTGCATAGAGCAGCCTTAAGTAATCGTAGATTTCGGTGGTCGTTGCAAGTGTGCTCCGAATCCGAGCAGAGCCAACTTTCTGATCAACGCAGATTGTCGGTGGCAGACCAGTCACCGAATCAACGTCGGGACGTTCAAGCTGCGTGAGATGCTGCCGGGTTCTCGCCGAAAGACATTCGAGATAGCGTCGCTGGCCTTCCGCAAACAGCGTGTCAAATGCGAGAGAACTCTTCCCGCTTCCGCTA
>JACLAC010008037.1_pt1 | contig 30069 bp, 21 predicted proteins | sample 8027881 | NCBI WGS metagenome assembly JACLAC01 (sample SAMN15725517, study PRJNA655200) | protist metagenome | isolation source: fluorescence activated cell sorting (FACS) single amplified genomes of... | place: Spain: Blaines Bay Microbial Observatory, Mediterranean Sea | collected 2016-01-19 | reverse complement strand
AAAAAGACCGATCTTAAACATTAGACTAACTTCTTTGGAGTTTTTGCCCAATCTCGGACATTTTCGTATTTTTCCTGAAACAGTTTATATTCTTCTGTCACTAGGAATCGAATTAGTGACATTCCATGCCGCTCTAGTTCATTTAACAAGCTCTTGGCTTTTCGGTTGAAGTAGTGATAAGCTATTAGCGTTGGAAGGGCAACAATCAACCCAGCTGCTGTTGTTAACAATGCTTCCGAAATACCATCAGCAATGTCTTGCAGATGTTTTCCTGTTTGGTCACCTTTCCAAAGAGCCTGAAACGATGAAGTCATGCCCAAAACCGTTCCCAACAAACCAGTGTACATCGAGACACTAGATAACATCGCCAAAGTCTTCAGATGCCGGACGATTGGAGGCCGTTCTAGTCTAACAGCAGTAACAACCGCTGATTTTAGTTCTTTTTCATCATAAGAACGATTGGATATTCCGGCTTTCAAAATATTAGTCAGAGGTGAAGGAGCTCTCTCACACATTTGAATTGCAGTTTCCGGTTCACCGTCTATAAGCTCAGCATATATACTCTGGGTTACATAAGCTGATGGGATTACACGTTTCCTGCGTAAATAGTGCGCTCTTTCGAAAATTAGTGTATGCGACCAAATAGAAAAAAAAATCAAAAGAGCTAGTAGGTAGCCTCCGCCTGCTAGTCGTTCTAACCCTTGTAATATTTGGTCAGCTATTAACATGGTTTAAAATCCAATTTATGTGTAATCAAAGCTGTAGCTCGATACCAAGATCGACATAGCTGCCACGAAGGGGGTAATATGGCATAACCATCGATCCACTAGATAAATGTGCTCCCCCAATAAAGATTGTTAGATATTGGCCAAGGTTTCTCTTCATTTTTCCTTTTAGATGAATCAGATTAACCAAGTTTGGCAACTGAACGGTTTTTGTCGTTTCTAATTGTAAATCGTCCCTCGTATCGACTTCAATTGTAGTTATTAACTCAGTTTGCAAAATGCCAAACAACCAGTATTTGCAATCGATATAAATACGATTTTTGGCTTGGTAAGGCACATAAGTTGGTTGTAAATCTCTTTGGTAAGAGAACTGTAGTTCAGCACCATTAGGAGCTTTTAGTTTACCCGACAGAATAAAACCGTATCGAGTAATCACCTGATCAGAATTAGTTGGCACCCAATTTAGTGGCTTAACTTGGTTATTCATCAACCTACTCGTTACTCCTAAACTATTACTTTCAGCTAAGTAAATCAAATCTATTGTTCTATTGGCGAATGCAGATGCGCTAAAGTCAATTCTCTGACCTCTATTGTAGGTTAAGTCAATTAGTTGAGACCAGTTCTTCTCTGGGTTCAAGAAAGGGTTTACCCGAACATAATTATTATTGAGATAAAGTTCGGAAATTGTGTGGTGATGAATCTTTCTTTTCCCCTCGAAGTTCAATCGCCAAGAGTTGCTGAGTTGGGTTGTTATAGTTAAAGTTCCACTCGGTTCTATTTTGGTGGATTCTACATAACCTAGTTTGCTATTTTTACTTACATCATTTGGCTCTAAATTTCGGAAACTGACAACACCAACACTTAGACCGAAAACAAATGGACCTATTTGAGTAAATTGATCTTTTGCGTAAAGTTCCAACAAGGTCGACCAATTTTGGTTACTCTGATCCGTTGATAAATTCTCAGCGATAGATAAATACTGCGAATTAATCCCAAAGTGAATTGGATTTGCCAAATTTAAAAAATGACTTCTGATGTTAAAGTTAGCCTGTAAGTCAGTTACTTCGTCATTCAAGGTACTAACTGATGGCTTAGCACCGAATACTTCCAGTTGTCCATTAGATGTAAATTGAGTCTTGTCAGACAGCCAATGGTGAAGGTTCCAATTAGATGTAAATAATTGCAAGTTATAGATGTTGGCTAGTTGGTCTGACACATTTGATGAATTAGTGTTAGATGTGAGAGACTCTTGTGTAGTTATTCCCGAAGTTGCTAATGGCCATGGTAAATCTCGCATTGACATTTGTGCTGATAATGCTATCTCACTTAAGGAACGATAGGTTAAATTCAATCCCGCTTTTAGGGCTACTTCTGTTCCTTGATTGCTCTTTTTTAGATCATCCAAGTCTTGATAGTTGAACTCCATATAACCATTAACTTTATCATACGCAGAACCAGCTAAAAGTGCCGTAAAGAATGGGGAAATGGGGATACTAGGAGACGCTGTTACTAAAACACTATGACTCTTATTTATCTCGAGTGTTTGCCGATCTATTTTCTGTGGTGTATAGATCGAGGGTAGATTCCACAAACGTTCTTTGGCATACACTCCAAATGCTCGGTGTACAGATGGTTTGAAAGGAGAATTAAATCTGATTCTTTGCTCAAGTTGAACTTGAGTAGTATCAATAATACCGATGGTTTGTTCATCTAAACGAATTCTTTCCTCATCGTCTAAATTCTGGGGACACACTATCGATGATATAAAAAATAAAAAAAGGATGGTGAACGCCAAAAAAAACTGGTCGTTCTGGTACTGAGATGCAAATATTATCATCTTTTCTGCTAAAAGCTGTTTTGCTTAACTTACTGGCTCAAGTCTATTTTTACTGTATTTTTTGCAAAAGCTCTTGGTACATTTTAGCTGCATATTGATGTAACTGATTCCAGTCCTTTTTTTGATTGGTATTAACAGATGAAATGTAATTTTGATACAGGCTAATTGCATCTTCGTAGCTATCCTTAGCTAGAAGCTCTTTCTTAGCTTTTACGTAAGCGTCTGCGGCTCGAACTGCTGCATGCAGAGCTGTTAATGGACTGTGCTGCTCCCTGAGATGACGGACCCGAAGGTAAGTAGAGCCAGCTTCATAATGTTGACCGTTTAAGCTAAGGGTTTCCGCCAATCGTAATTCAGCATCAATGACAATCTCAACAGGATATTGGTCGCTCCCACCATCACGAATTTTTGCATAAGCCGAAATTGCCTTCGGGTACTGTTTCTGGGCTCGATAGACATGGCCCAAAAGCAGTTGGGTCATTTTGGCTTGCTCTGAACTATCATACTTATCGAGAATCGTGCGATAAATCTCAGCGGCTTCACTCCATCTTAATAACTCTTGATTGCAGTTGCCAGCAAGTAACAAAGCTTGTGGTGCATCATTGCTACTTGGGTATTCCCTCGCTACTAACAAAAAAGCTGTAATCGCCTTTTCGAGGTTTCTCCCAGGATTATTTTTGTTATACCAAACATAGCCAGCTTCATAGCGAGACGTAGCGGCTAGTTCACTTTTTTTCGAGACCTTCTCAAAAGCTGATATTGCTTGTTTGAATGATCCGATTTCTAGATAAGATTTACCTATATGATACCGTGCTAAAGACGATGATTCTGAGCGACCGTATTGATCGACGACTTTTTGGAATTCAGATATAGCCCTACTATAATTTTTTTCGATAAAGTAGAAGCGGCCAATGTGAATCTGAACATCAGGTGCGAGAAGGCTATCCGGGTAGTTCTTAATAAGATGATTGTAGGCTTGGAGTGCTTGCTGATTTTTCCCTTGGTCTTCGTAGGCTGTAGCGATACCATATTGCGCATCGTCAGCCCACATACTTTTCGGATAGTGTTCAATGACTTCTTGATATCCTTGAACTGCTTTTTGATAATTTTTCAAATTGATATAGCTCTCAGCAACATAGTACTGAGCTTCTGGTCTCAGATCAAAAGTCTTTTCGGCTCCCGGTCGACCCATCTGCAACTTTAGATTTGGAAAATTTTCGATAACTCTTCGGTACTCGGTAATAGCACTTGCATACTTCCCCAGTTTAAAATAGGCATTCGCAATACCAAAAATGGCTTTTGGCTCTAGCTGCGAAGCAGGAAAAGATCGTAATTGCTCTTGGAAAGCCATGATCGCATCGTTGTAACGTTCCAATTTGTAGAAGGACCAACCAATTTGGTACTGAGCATCATCCCGCCAATTGCTAGTCTGATACGTTTGCAACAATTCGGAAAAAGTATTTATTGCTTTTTGGTAACGCCTCAAATTGCTTTGTGCTACGCCTTGGTGATATTGTGCTTGGTCAGAATAACTACCCGACGGGTGCTTTTTTATCATTTCTTGCCAACTTGTTACGGCTTGTTCGTATAATCTATCCTGTTCGTTTCCGTCAGATAATACTGCCTCTGAGAAATAAGTCCATCCGATACCAAATCGGTATTTTTCGGCCCATTCCTCATCGGGTTCTTTGTCCAACAAATCTTGGTATTTTTGTCTGGCTGATTGGTACGCAGGTTTGGATTCTTCTTGCCAATAAGTACTTTCAGCAATAAAAAAGTCGGCTTGCTGACGAAACTGGCTTTCTGGATATTTTTGGACCAAAGTATTACAAACCATGATAACTTCGTTGTAGTTCTCGGCCTCGAATAAAGCTCTCGCCTTCCAGTACAAAGCTTCATCAGCGCTAGTAGTTGGTAATTTACGGTCATCTAAGGCAGTGAAATAATTATCAAAAGCCAACGCACTCTCAGAATATTGTCGTAGATTGAAGTGAGACAATCCAAGATGGTACAGAGCGTAAGGTTTTAGATCAGTATTAGGTGTCAATTTCAGGAGGCTTTTGATCACAGAAGCAGCACTTTGATAATCTCTTAGCTCAAAGTAACTAATAGCAATCTGATATTGGGCGTCATCAGAATAAGGTGAATCTTCTCGTACTTTTTGATAATTAAGGATCGCAGAATTAAACTCTCTGGATAACCGGAAACACTCACCCATTCTAAATCGAGCAGCGTCGCTCAATTCTGAGTTAAGGTCATCCGCCACTAGTTTGAAAGCAGTTTTAGCCTCTGTATAGTCCTGTGTATTGGTACCGATATTGAAATAAACCATAGCTATCCCGTATTGGGCGTTATCAGCTACTGCACTATCTGGATATAAGCGAATGACTTTTTGGTATTCGTAGATCGCCTCATTTACCTTATTTTCTTCAGCGAGAATTTCACCAATCCAGTATTGTGCTTCAGCTGACAAAGATGACTTTTCGCTTTCATCTAACAAGTATGTGAATGTATCTCTAGCTTCGGTCATCATCTTTTGTTGAAAGTAACATTCACCTAATCGAAAACGTGCGTCAGTGATGTATTGTTTAAGCAAATTTTGGTCTTGATGACTATGATTTTGGTATCTATCAATAAATTGTTGAAATTCAATTTGCGCTTGCTGCCACTTATACATTTGGAATAAGGACTCCGCAGCTCGGTATGTAGCCTCAATCGCAGCAGAGTGATCTGGGTATTGATCAACAAAGAGTAGTAACTGATCGTGGGCTTGCTGGAATTTTTTTAACCGATAATCAACCCATGCAATTGAATATAAAGCATCTGCGGATTGCTTTGTCTGTGAATAATCTGTCAAAACTTGATCGTAATACTCACGAGATTTTTGATACAATCCTAATTTCTCGTAAGACTCCCCTATCAGGTAAATTGACTCCGCAATGACTTCTGGTGAGTAGGAACTAATGTCTTCAGTTGCAGCTTCCCAAAACTCTTGAAATCCCTTAATTGATTCAGTATATTTGCCCTGACGAAACCAAGAAATTGCTGTGCCTCGAACGGCATCTAAGCGTAGAGAGCTGTTTGGGTATTCTGACGTCAAGCGCTTGAAGTTTTGAATGGCTATGCCGTATTGCTCTAAGTTAAGTGCCGATTCACCAACTAGCAGGCGGGCGTCATCAGCATTTTTACTTTCAGGATACTTCTGGATAAAGATCTCAAATTGGTCCTTGGCAACTGCATATGCTTTCTTTTCGTATAATTTATAGGCAAATGTATAATCTTCACGCTCACCGGCATTTGCCGTAGTAGTACAGAATAAGTATAAGAGTATAAGGAAACGGGGTGTGAATCTTGAGATCGATTGCTTATCGTAAGGCTGCATTTTGAAATATCTGATCACGCTTTTGTTGATGGGGCTTACAGGTGAAAAAGAAAGCTATTTGGATCGGAAATTTGCTGATCAACTTCCAATTATATCACTGGTTTTTGGTCTTTTCAACTTACGTAATACAATCATACAAAGCATTAGAAGCTACAAACAAAATCAAACAAGCGAAGAAACCAATTCGATAAATGTATTACTATAGGCTAATAAATTTCGAGCTGAATTAGAAAAATACTAATTTAGGTAGTCGTGTAGTCTTCCTCAGATACGATAGTTTCAGTTTCAGTTTCGACTGCTTCAATTACTTTTATATCGCTTTCAGTTTGAATGAAATTACCGTCGGCGTCCCGAGTTGTTTCGCTATTACTTAAGGGGTCAAAACTTTTGACAAACTGACCATCAATAAAGAGCGTAACTTCACTAGTCTCTTCACTTACCACAATGGCAGCCATAACCTCATCCAAGGATGAGGCATAAAGTGCTGCATTATGTCGCGCACTACCCTTGGTTAAACGTTCAACCTTGTCGTATACGCGATAAGTCCTTACACCTTCGACCATCATACAAGTACGGAATGCAACACCTTGTAAGTCAATTAATAAAGCACCATCTCGTTCTTCGTGTCCAGTTACTTTCCCTGTCTCATCTCGCAAGAACGTTTTTTCACCCATGAAGGCTAAAACTTCATTCACTTTGGTTGAGAAAATATGGGGTAAGTAGTCAATCCCCTTATATTTACCCTGGTCGAGATGTTCCACTTGGCCATCGTGAAACTCAGAAAAGTTTTCACCGTCCATATTTCTGTAGTCAGTCAATACTACAAATAACCCTCGGTTTTTCTCCATTCCTCGACTGGACATAGCAAAATGTCGAGCTAGCGAATATAACTTATTGATATAGAGTTGAATCAAGTCTTTTCTATCAGCTCGCAATTTTTCGATTTGTGTCCGATTCAGCCCTAATCCTTTGATTGTTTCGTCTACAACACTATCGATATTTTCTTTCGTCCTTTCCTCAATTTCCGACAACTTACTCTGCAATCCTTTATAGTTTTCGGATAATTCTATTAGATTAGTAGAACGTTCCTCCAATTCTTCCTCTTGTTCGAGCTTAGTTTCTAGTAACTGTTCTTTTTCCTCTGCTAGAGTTTTTATCTCTTTTTCTAGCTCATGGTAACGCTCCTGAAGCTGTTTTTGTTCACTCAGCATATTACGGTATTTTTGCCCACTTAGAATTTTAAACATCACAACTTCTCCTTTTTCCTTTTCTGAAAAAGACAAATACCAGTAACAAAGATAAGATTATAATAGGCGCAAGCAAATAGTAGTAGATCAAATAGAACGCTTGTAATTTTTGTCCCGCGAGTTTGTAAGCCTCGCTATTTCTTTCTGCTGTTTTTAAAGCCTTTCTCAAATATTTTTTCGCAATGTCCGGCTTGTGTGTTCTTGTTGCCAGTTCTCCCATCACTACTAGATAAGTAGCTGGCAGGTCTGCCTGTCTCATTACGTCTAAAAAAGAGTTGAACAACATACTAGTAAAAGAATCAGAAAACGATGGAAAATCCAAGGTAACTTCAATCCCACTTTGGAAAGCTTGAATTGCATCTTGGTATTCGGACAAATCGTACAGCATCTGTGCTAATTGGAACCAATTCTTTTCTGTTAGGTTTAGGCGAACATCAATTGGCTTAACCCCCTGATATATGAAACTTACTGCTCCGTAATGTCGCTGATTCCCCTTCGCTAAAATTGTATACGACTTATCTACTTCAAGGTAATCGTTTGTCCAATCATCAAATATAAATTGATCCGTGCCTTCTATTTTTCTCTGGTAGTCAGTACCCAAAATTTCAACAATCAATGAGCTGATACTTGACAAAGATTCAATCCTACCTCTCACTGGGATTGGTTCTAACTGATAGCTAATCGAATTTTGTTGGCCAGGTATAATTGAAATTTTCGGCAAGATTAGTTTTTGGAGCTGGTATCCCGACTTGTGCAATTCAATAAAACGAGCCATTTGGTCTAATTTATCGGTCAGGCGTAGCTCAGTTTGACCAACTTTTGTACCGTTTATCATAACCGAAACTTCTGTTGGGCTCCCCGAAATCTTGACCATAGCAGGTAGTTTGAATAACACTTTTTCTAAATCTCCTGTTGGCACGAAAACTCCAGAATGAAAAGAGCGGGATAACAATGTCTCGTAAATTTCAGAAATCGTCAGTTGGCGATTATCATCAATGTCCGCAACAGATGGATCATCAAAAAGGGCTTTCAAGCCGACGATTAGTCCCACACTTGAATTCATACCCGTTGAACCACTTAAAACCGAGACAATAGCTGATTGGCCAAGCTGTTGCCGATTGGCATAAAAAGCACCCAAATTACTATTTTGGGTAATACAGTCTAGCAAAACAGTAGAGTCGACTTCTTCTAACCATCGATTTATGTTTTGGCCACTAATCAAATTATCATCTCTCAAAACAAAGTGGATCTGATTGTTCGCATTTGGTGTAGTAATCTGGCCTCGGAATAAAAAAATCAACCGGTCATGTATACTAAACGAATTCCTAATTTTTGTGATTGACCTCTGTATGCTATTTTTACTACACTTCTCACCTGCTAGAGAAACAATGCGAGAGCTTGTACCCATAGAAGATTCAAAGTTTTCCATAAAAGAGGTACTAGAAAAATTCTCCGTGGTGTCTACCACTAGCCACCACAAGATTCCATTATCGTTATCAGCAAAGCAACTAGGATTGTAGAAGAGAATAAAAAGATTCCAAAACACTAGGTTACTTATGCAAAGAACGTCGTGTCTGAACAAATGTTTCATGTTTAGCCCAAAGACACAAACAAGAAGTTTTTACAAGTTATGCTTTGTGTACACCGTGCAGATAATCACAATTATTCAGTGTGTATACCAGCTTCCAATACAGGACTAGAACGTGGGTCTAAGACTTCATCAACACCGTAAAACTGTTCGCTATTTCGACTATTACTCTGTTCGATCCTTGCCAGATTATTATTGCCTCGGATGAAGTTATCTCGCAACCTACCTCCTTCATAAACAGCCCACCCACTATTACTTGTAATATTGTTTGCGGTGATTTCTGGACCGGCAGAAGCGTAACAAGCTACTCCATATTGATAATTGGTGGAAATGTCATTATGATGGATGTTGGGTCGGGCATCATCGTTGCAAACGACACCGTATTCATTCGCCTGAAGTCTATTATAGCTTATTTCACTTTCAGCTCCTTGATCACACTGAATACCAGTACCATTCTTATTGATTTCATTTTGAGTAATAAAAGGTGAAGTGTCCTGACATAAAATTCCGATTTCGTTCTCAATAATCAGACATCGTTCGATATGAACGGAATCAGACTGACAAAGTAGCGCTGTTGATGCATGTTGTAAACGGCAATAGGTCAGACGCGCGCTTGGGCTAGTCGGCATAATTCTCACACCTAACCAGTCTCCTGATTTAGGCAACTCAAATTCATCTTCCGTGCCTAAAGAGCCAAAAACAATCATTCCTTCTATGTTACCTTCTGCATAAAAAGAGCCGTGGACAATCAATTGATGAGTTCCAACCAAAGGATCAAAACCTATAATAGCACCTGGCTTTATTGTAAGAGTAACACCTTCAGGTACTACTATATCACCCGCAATTTGAATTACACCTGCCCAGACCTCATTTCTTTCAAGCGCTCCTGATTTGTAGAGAGGTCGGCTGCGCGTACCTACTTTTGAATTAGTTATGCCAGAGCAACTCAAACTCAGCCAAGTCAGAAAAAGAAAAAACGGAAAAAACAAGTTTCTTGAGTAATACAGGCGTATAGAAAATGGGGTCGGCTTATACTGCTGTAGACTGAATAAGAAATCCAATTTCCTCATTTGATAAGGAATCGAACAACTCCACGAGGCAATCGGTTATCAGAAGGGAGAAGATACTGACGCATATCTACAAGATTATCTAGAGGTTCGCCATTAGGTTGAGTCAATTTCGGGCTTTCCCCCTTTATAGATTTGACTCGAATTTCACTCGTGCCAGCCTTTACTGCACGAAACTTAGCTGTTGCGATTATTTCACCTTCCTGGCCTATTGTGATTGGTTTCTGCCCCTTAGTTAACGTAAGAGCAATCTGTATTTGACCAGCTCGTGAATCTAAATTCAAGTCATGAAAAACTGGGAGGCTTGATTTCGCAAATTTAGTACTTGGGTGAGCTTCGACTCCAAGTGGGAAAAATCGACTTCGATTATACTCTAATTCTAGTGCCACACCGAACAGATCTGATACATTTTTCAGTCGAATGTTGAGCAGCATTTCATCTCCAACTTTGTAGGAAGTTTGTGGACTGGAAATACTGAGAAGTGGTGTCCCGACTGGGTCCAGCCTGATATTAGCAATTACTGCACCATCCCCAACATAATCAATAATATGACGTCCTGTCAAAACCAATTCACCAAACTCATACCCTTTCACCTCGACGATCCTTCCTTCACCCATTGGGACTTTCATTTTGGCAATTTTCGGTTGACTGGTGCCTAGTGACATTTTCTTAATCACAGGCGGGTCAAACGAAAACTCAACACCATAACGGTCAAAGCGTAGAACTTCAATTTCAATATCTAGATTTTGGGAAAGCTCCATCTGCCCGTAGGCAGATGGAGCAAATGCTATCTGCACTGATACATCATCAGCAGTAGGAGTAAGTTCTCTGTCGTAATCCCGCTCACACCCTACGAAAAAGAGCGTCACATAGGGAAAAAAGCATGTAAAAATCATCAAAGCCAAGCGGTTCATCAAAAAAATCCCTGTATCCTTTATTTCAAAATAACAAATCGGCGTTGGGAAGAAAAAACATCCGATTGAGTATCTTGGCTATTGGTTTCCGCAAATAAGTGGTAGAAATAGACTCCACTGGAAACTAACTCTCCAGTATCGTTTGTACCATCCCATTTGAGAGACCGAGATTGATCTACGTAGTATCCTGCTTTTTTATAACCAAGATTAAAAACCCGAATAGTTTCTCCTTTTTGATTATAAATTTCAATTCTGACCATGGCAGCTTGAGATAATTGATAGGGAATCCAAGTCTCAGGATTGAAGGGATTAGGATAGTTGGGCAAGAGCTTACTAATAGAAGGTATCGAAGAACTTTCTGATTGACTGACCATTTTTTCTAATGCAAACAACAGTTCAGGATTGCCATTTATTTCTCTGAGCTTTTGGTAAATTTCGTTGTATATTATCCTGTCGCTCTTGTCGGTCATTGGACTCAATTTATCGATTGATTCTGATTCAGTCGGAGCTTTCCTTATATGAGTATTTCGCCAGTTCTGGCTAATAGGAACGATATCATCTTGGTTGATGACACCATCTCCGTTGGCATCCGCATAAGTAGCAATTTTATCTTGCCAAGCTATAGCTGGTTGAAGTTTCCAGCTGTTATCGCCTTTGTCGCGCACTGGCCCGATACTTCCCCAGAATTGGCCTAGTGGCAACACATCGAAAACATCAACCCGACCGTCTCGATTCGTATCTCCTGGCCAAACGACCAAACCCGTACGAAATACGATGTCACTAGCTTCAACGTACTTTCCGCTCATATCCTCTATAACACTACTAACACTAATCGTAACTTCTTCTTCTGAGCGAAAAATTGACTGAGGGTCGAATAAAACCAAATTGGATCCTTCAATTTTGAACTGGGCCTGTTGAGAGGAGTAAGTTTTACTTGACTCATCCGCTAACTTCCCACGGACCTGAATGCTAAATGGTGTAATAGTCTCTTCCCGTAGTTGAGCAAAAGTGGGCATTCGTATACGAATCCTGGTAGTGACCTCAACGTTATCTAGTCGGTTTGGCTCAACTAATCGCCAAATTTCACCTTGTTGTTGGACAATCGCAACTTCCTGCTGAATATTCCAGAACAAAATTGTTCCATCGAGTGAACTTGAAGCTAAAATGTTGGTACCATCGTTCCGCTCAGTAAAGGTCAGTCCCGTAACCTTATCAGTATGTCCACGAAATAATTTCGGGCCTTTTTGTAAACTTGAGTAATTCCATATCCAAACAGCATCACTAATTCCTGCAGCAAAGAAGCGACCATCTTTCGATAAACATACCGCACGAACTTTTCCTGAAGATATATTACGGTCTACGTTGAACTGTCCATTTCGACCTACTTTCCCCCCAGCCAAAACCTCCCAAGTTTGAACCGACCCGTTTTCTAATCCTACAACAAACCGATTGTCACCTTTTACTTTACTAAAACTTACAGCTGTTAAAGATCCACCGGCTGGTACAGTTACAATTTCTTGTAATCCGTCTTTGTCTGATAAGCTAAAGAGTGCAATCTGTCCATTTGAAGTAACCACAATCATCAGTGTTCCGTCATAGTTGAAGTCGACATCCTGAGCAGAAACATTGACAAACATATCATCATTACCAAAGGGACTTCCGCCTTTCCGACGAATTCTGAGACTACCATCGGTAGCCACTGACGCTATCCAATCCCTCTGAACAGAAAATCGAACTGAGTTAAGAATCGACAGAGGTGGATGGCTATTACCAAACTGCCCATTGATATTTTTAGGAGGATCTGTAGATAAGTCCGTAACTTCGACTTGATTAGTTTTTGTAGCAACAGCTAAATCTAAACCTGATGGCGCATAATCAACGCTAACAATCGGGCTAGGAGAGGTCAGCGTCATAACTGGTAACAAGTCTTTCTGATCCCAAATTATGATTTCTTGTGACTGATATGCAGCAACCACTCTACCATTTGGCTGGTTCGGAAAACTGACGTCAATCACTTGAGAATAAAAATCGTTAAAAGGCAAAACCGTTCGAACGGGCACTTCCACCACACCAATTTCAAAATGCACCAGAGATTCGCCAAATGGGTTGTTTTCAGCACCGACAATGAGTTCCGTATCATATGGATGGAATGCTAATGATATGTCGCTGGATGCAAAATCTCTCTTCAAAATTTGAGGGGGTTTCGGGGTTGCATCCGAGGTATAAAGTTCCCAAATCCGCAAGGTTTTGTCCGTTGCATAAGCAATAAGATTCTTATTGCCCATATAGAAAGCTAGATCGTAAAGCTTTTCGGCTCCCAACTGTTGCCAAAATTGTGGCTTAGGGTTTTTAACTTCTTGGATGTAAATGTCAGAAGTATTATTACTAAGGTTGTATGTGCCGACAAAAAGAAAATTTCCATCGTAATTATAAGCGATCTTCTGTATTTCGGTCTGACTGCCATAGACGCCTTTTTGAATCCCACGGAAGACTGACTCGTTGACACCTTTACGCCATAAATGGAGCTCTCGTGTCGTTGCTACTGCTAACATCTGATCATAACCAGTTGGAGCAGGATCAAATAGAAGGTCTTTAACACTTCCTTCTAAACTTAGAACTTGGGCTTGTGAGAAGGTTGGAAGATTATTTTCGCTCTTCTGAGCTCTTCCTTCAACCGAATAGATATAAACAAGACTCGCCGCAAGATTTTCATCTTGTCGATTTTCCGTCAATGCAACTACTAACCAATCCCCATCTCCACTTACTGTAACGGAATCAACCATCTTTCCTTGAACCAAGATTGGCGTTTCGATAAGCAGTCGTGGGTCGACCAAATCGACAATTTTTAATCCTTCATCAGTTGCTAGAGCGACCAATCGGTTGGAAACGAATGCAAGATCGTTAATATAACCATCTTGCCGATAGAATCCAATCTGTCGATTGTTTTCAGTATCGATTAAACGTAATCCAATGGTAGTTGCCACGGCAAGTCGTTTGCCATTAGGCGAATAAGCGGCCTGACGAATGGTTCCATAGCCAATTCGACCGACCGATCCAGTCGGCAAATAGCTATTGGCCTCAGTCAAGCAAACCCACACAAACAAAAACGCGAAAGAGTTAAGAAGTCGCGCGATAAAGCGACCGAATGGACTTAAATTCACTAGAATTAATTTCACCTAAACTATTTTTGTTTCAATTTTTTTTTAAACATTGGCCTTGCTTTCTCTACCTAACACAGTTCACGGACGTTCTTGAAATTATTACAGCCACCTTATTTCGGAAAGAACAGACCTAAGCTCTACATTCACCGCCCAATAATTTAGCATAGGAGGTAGAATGTGTCAACGGTCAAGCCCAACTGGAGTTAGAATCGAATAGCCTTGAAAGACTCGATTTGCCTTCTGATTGCGGTTTCTGTTGGAAGCCGTTCTGCACTTGACGCTCCATAGAATCCCACTACACCTTTTGTATGATCCAAGATGTATTGGGCATCTGTTGGCTCTGCGATTGGTCCTCCGTGGCAAATAACTAAAACCTCCTGATTAACACTTGTCGCGGCATCGTGGATGGACTGTACCTTTTTAGCGGCTTCTTCTAAGGTCAATGCAGTGTGGGCACCAATCGATCCTTTTGTAGTTAACCCCATATGAGCTACTAAAATGTCAGCACCAGCATCCGCCATCTGCTCGGCTTCCACTTCGTTAAAGGCGTAAGGAGTTGTTAACAGGTCGTTTTGGTGGGCTTGACGAATCATCTCGACTTCTAGGCCATAGCCCATATCAGTTTCTTCTAGATTTTGGCGAAAGATACCATCAATCAGTCCGACAGTGGGGAAATTTTGCACACCTGAAAAGCCAACATCCTCAACCTCTTGTAAAAAATTACTCATGATACGAAAAGGGTCTGTGCCACACACACCGGCTAAGACAGGTGTATTCTTAATAACGGGCAAAACTTCCCTTGCCATGTCTATTACGATCGCATTAGCATCTCCATATGGCATCATGCCAGCTAAGGATCCACGCCCAGCCATTCTAAAGCGACCAGAATTGTAGATCACTATCAGGTCTATACCACCAGCTTCTTCGCATTTGGCCGAAATACCGGTTCCAGCACCACCTCCGATAATTGGTTGGCCTCGATCAATATTTGCACGCAACCTTTCTAATACCTGTTGTCGAGTAAACTGCATTTTGTAAATTACCCCTTAAATCATTACAAATTAATATATCTGTTCCTTAAATACTAACAGACAACCGACCTAAACTTTCATCCCAAAAAGTATTCTTTTTCACTGACCACCCAAGTTTTTCGAGTCAGGTTCTGTACAAATGATATCCGACAGTTTAGTAAGATGAAATTGCACTGATGTGGCCCAGCTCTCTGCTCATGCACAATATGTAGGATTTTCCCACAAAGCTTAGATCAAGTTATTTACAAAGCTCAAGAAAGGCATAGAACTTTCAATAGCACTAACACGACATTTAATACTTACCTAGCCGGAAAATATTGGCTCAAATCCTGATACGACTTAGCCTCAGAATAAGCCAAATGAGCAACAAAACAAGAGGCTCAGTTCGTATTAGGAAATAGGAATACGCAGACTTAGTAGAAAACTATTTTTCACAGCTTCACTTCATTTATAGCGAGGCGAATAGGCATAAGATTCAACAAACATGCCTGAAAAACGACGGCCAAACTGAGTAGCCTGATTTTGGTTAATACCACACTAGAACACACGGCTCTAAAGACCTTTATCAAGCTTTACAAAGATTTATAGTCAAACGGATAAGAACAAATAGCCCAAAACAAAATCGACGCCTAAACTTTAATCACTAGAAACGAAAAAGATGTTTTTTTCTCAGAGACAAAAAATGACTGAGCAAACAGCATCACCACACACTCCCAAAATATATCATATACCATACGATTTCAGTCAAGAGATATTGAAAAATACTAAGCTCTCACTTTGTTAGGAGGTTTTTCAGACGTTAGGAAATTTTTGACACCACTCAACGGCCATGCTAAAATCCTGCCATTAACCATACAGAATAGACATGGCTTTCACCCCAAATCAGATCAGATCCTTTCAAAAACTAGATTATCCGACCGATCTATACCAGTTTGACAAAGCTGTACGAGGAGTCGATGGTGGATTTTGTAAAGTTGCAACTGGTCATATCCAACACTTCCAGGATCACGGATATCTAATCGTAAACGATGCCTTTAATACCAATGAAATTCAACAAGGTAAAAAAGGAATACGGAACCTAGTAGGCCAGAAATACCCTGACTTTAGTGGCCTAGAGATTGAACCCCAGCTTATCAAACGACAAGAAAAATTGACAGTAGACGAACGCATTCATTCAACCCGAAAAGCCTTTAATTTTTTACAAACGGAATCATTACTCAAAGACTTATTTTACGCCCCGAAATTACTAAAAGTTGTGTCAAATTTACTGAATGATACCCCTGTCCACCTGCAAGACATGGCTTTGCTGAAACCCGCTAATTTTGGCACTGAAAAACCATGGCATCAGGATTGTGCCTACTTTAATTTTTCGTTGGACGTTACCATTGTCGGTGTTTGGATAGCTCTGGATGAAGCTAAACCAGAAAACGGCTGTATGCATATCATTCCTGGATCACACAAAAAGCCTAGGATTCACTTTAAAAAGCGAGACTGGCAAATATGCGATACAGATGTTGATCGAAAAAAACGATTTTTTCGTTCCTCTCAAGCCTGGTGGGGTTTTGTTTTTCCATGGTTTAATTCATCACGGAACACCATCTAACCAATCTGACCAAAGTAGATGGGCACTCCAATTTCACTACCGCCCCCAAAATGCATGTGAAATTTCGAACGATGATCGGCTCTCAATTTTTGGTAGCCAAGGTAAAGACGCAGACTGCTAGTTTACTATGCATCGTCATACCTTTTACACTAACACACCTGCAGAAACAGAGAAAATTGGCCACATAATAGGTCAGACTTTGGTGAAACGTGATATAGTTGCCTTGATAGGTGATCTTGGTGCTGGAAAAACCTGCCTCACACGTGGTCTAGCTCTGGGTCTTGGTATGTCTCTCCCCCAAGAAGTCACCAGCCCATCGTACACCCTGATCAATGAATATGAGGGGTACACTCCAATCTACCATATCGACTTATACCGAATTGATCAACGTGAGGGAGTTTGGGATTTAGGTCTTGATGAGTACTTGGAAGGCGAAGGCGTTTGTATTATTGAGTGGGCAGATATAATTCTACAAGAACTACCTAACCATACGATTGAAATAAAGCTAAGTTGGCTGGATGAAAATCGTAGATCTATTGAGACAAGAAATACCGTTGACCTAAGTACTTACACTTCCAACTGAACCCACTAACATCCGATAAATAGAGGTTTGATGATCAGCAAAAAATTGATTCCCTTGAGCCGCCCTTGGATAGATGCAGATGGGCCCGAGATCCCTGCACTTAAAGAAGTATTCTCCTCCCGATGGCTTAGTACTGGCCCAAAGTGCCAAGAGTTTGAGCAACGTTTCAGCCAATACATTGGAGCTAAACATTCAATAGCAGTTAATTCCTGTACTGCTGCGCTCCATCTATCCTTACATGTTTCAGGAGTAGGACCTGGAGATGAGGTGATCACGACCCCATATACTTTCACTGCAACTTCTGAGGCGATTGGTTATACTGGAGCAAGGCCCGTTATGATCGATATCGATCCTCTTACACTCAATCTGGACTCATCTCAAGTCGAGGCAGCTATTACGCCTCATACCAAGGCTATTGTTCCTGTACATATGGCAGGACACCCCTGTGAAATGGATGATCTGACCGAAATTTGTAATCGTTACAATCTGGTGTTAATTGACGATGCCGCCCATGCAATTTCCAGCCAATATCGAGGTACAATGATTGGCAATACAGGCAACCTTTCTGCATTTAGTTTTCATGCCACAAAAAATTTGGCGATTGGGGAAGGCGGTATGATAACCACAAACTGTGATGAGTTAGCCAAACGATTGAAAGTAGTCAGACTTCACGGCATTACTAAGGATGCTTGGAAAAGGCAAAGCCGGAAGGATTCTTGGTATTACGAAGTCGTCGAGCAAGGATTTAAGTATAACCTTAGTGATATCCAAGCAGTTCTCGGATTATGCCAACTTGCTAAATTAGAAAGACAGTTTGAAATTCGGAACATGCTTGCTAAGGTTTACCAAAACGAGTTGAGTACAGTAAGCCAAATTACCTTACCTAAAGTTCCTGTCGATGGTAAACACGCTTGGCATTTGTTCATTATCCAATTGGACTGTCAGCACCTGAACACCGACCGAAGTAAAATGATCAGGCAACTACGAACTGCAAATATTGAGTGTGGAGTACATTATATTCCTCTTCACTTATTCCCTTATTACCAGGAAACTTATGGTTATCAAATTGGGGACTTCCCTTCAGCTGAATCGGTGTATAAACAAGCCATTAGCCTTCCCATGCATGCCTTGCTGGATTCGGATGATGTTCGTACAGTTGCCAATGCACTCAAACAACTCATTGAAGATGCTTGCTAACCACTTGATTCCATTGCCAAATTGATGTTGACTGTTAGGCGTGCTTTTCGACAATCTGGATCACCGAAAGCAAAAGCTCTATTCCTCGTTATTGCTCTTGGCTCTTGGTTTCTCTACTTTTTTTCTCACAGAATTTTTGACCGAACTGCACCGAAATTAACTATTAACAATTTAACTGATGGCGAAACTTTGACAACTTCATTACTACTCGAAATTACAGCCAATGACCAGAGAGCTGGTATCAAAGACCTATACCTGCAGATCAACGATGCGCAACCTCAAAAACTGCAAAAATTACCAAAGCAAACAATCAAACGTGTTCGTGAATATAACTATGACCTATCTGGCTTAGAAGATGGGCAATATCAGCTGACAGCCACCGCACTAGACAGAGCATTCCGAACAAACGAGAGTTATTTACATATTAATTTTTCTGTAGATCGAAACCCACCCCAAGTTCATTTTACGACCAAGCCAAAAGTTGGCCTTCAAGGCAACACTATAGCAATCTTTATTGTTAGTAACGAACTACTAGGATCAATTGAAGCCAATATGTTTGGAAAAGTACAGACTTTCTACCCACTGCCGATGTCAGAAAAAAGTTCTGAATACTACTGGTATCGATGTTTAGTGGGTGTTAGTGTTACACAGCAAATTGGCTACCATTCCCTTGATTTGAAAGCTACTGACAGGGTCGGAAACCAAAGTACAGCGACGTTTGTTGTGGAAATCGAAAAAAATGAGTTTGAACGAGGTGGTTATATCAAACTATCGCCCCAAAAGCAGAAACTTATGTTAGACAAAAGCAAAGGTCGATCGGATAATGTCAAACGCAGTCAGGCTTATACGGTGTCTGAACAGACCGCAAAACAACTGTGGGAGAGCTACTTCATCCGTCCCGCTTCTGGCATACTAACTTCACCCTTTGGTAAATATCGGGAATATAACACAGGTATCAAAAGGCATCATCTTGGTACCGACATTGCCAATCAAACCGGTACTGCTATCTACGCCAGCAACGCTGGTGTGATTACGTTGGCCGAAAGGCTGTACATATACGGTTATAGTATCATAATTAATCACGGGCAAGGTGTGTCGACTAGCTATAGCCATCTCAGTAAAATTGAGGTGGCCGTGGGTGATAATGTTGAAAAAGATCAGCTAATTGGTTTAATGGGAGCAACTGGACAAGTTACGGGCCCACACATACATTGGCATATGGCTGTCAATGGTGTTGCGGTAGCTCCCGAGCAATGGACAGAAGTGAACTTTTCGAGCCCTAAGAGTAAAGACCCGAATTAACCCGTTAATCACCCCCCAACGTTTCTACAGCAGTTTAGTCGAGACCTAGAGAACCTTTTACCAATTCACTGAGACTGGCGGAGAAACGGGTCATTTAATCTAATGATTACTTAGCGAATTGGTCGTTCAGAGATTAGTAGGAATCAAAAGCAACATGAAGAAATTAAGGTGTCGAATAGTACCAGCGAATCGCAGCGACAGCCTTGATCACACTTGCAATTAGCGACGAAACATTATATTAATACTACAATGTTTCTTTGTTAGTTCTAGGTCTTTCCAATCTGTTCAATTCCTGAGAGATAGGGTTGCAGCACCTTAGGTATACGAATTGTACCATCGGCCTGTTGGTTATTTTCTAGTAGTGCGATCATTACACGAGGCAAAGCTAAGCCAGAAGCATTTAGCGTATGGACGAATTCCGGTTTTGCCCCTTTCTCTGTCCGGTAGCGGATATTAGCTCTTCGAGACTGAAAATCTTCAAAATTACTACAAGACGAAATTTCTAAGAATCGCTCTTGTCCTGCGGCCCAAGCTTCTATGTCATAACATTTAGCAGCAGAAAAACCAAGATCACCTGTACATAGAGAAATTACTCGATAGGGTATCCCTAATGCTTGAACTACATCTTCAGCATCAGCCAACAAGGATTCATGTTCATCATAGCTACTCTCAGGCGTAGTGAATTTCACCATTTCCACTTTGTCAAACTGATGCAATCGGGTTAGTCCACGTGTGTCTTTTCCGTAAGATCCTGATTCTCTGCGGAAACAGGGGGTGTAAGCAGTGTAGTAAGTGGGGATTTGTTCTGGTTGCAAAATTTCGTTCGCTAATAAGTTGGTTACTGGCACTTCAGCTGTCGGAATTAGGAAGAGGTCGTTATCAGGGTTTTCGCCATCAGTATCACAACGATACATATCGTCCTCAAACTTAGGTAATTGCCCTGTTCCTCTCATAGCAGTTCGGTTAGCAATAAATGGAGGTGAGACCTCAACATACTTATGCTTGTTAGTATGCAAATCAAGCATGAAATTAATTAATGCCCTTTCCAACCTTGCTCCCAAACCAGTAAAGAGCACAAAATTACTTCCGGAAACCTTAGCACCTCTTTGAAAATTGATTAGTTCATTTTGTTCAGCTAATTCCCAATGTGGTTTAGGGGTAAAATCAAAACTTGGTATTTCCCCCCAGCGTTTGATTTCAAGATTTTCGTTTTCATCCGAACCCACAGGCACACTTTGGTGAGGTACATTAGGTAGATACATGAGAACCTGATTAACTTCTTTTTTCAGTTGGCGAGCCTCTTCACCTAGTTGCTTTATTTGGTTGGAGACTTGCTTCATCTCCGTGATTAGGCCTGATGCGTCTTGGCTTTGTTTTTTAAAATGTCCAATTTGCTTCGAAACATCGTTTTGTCGATGACGCAGATCTTCGACTTTCTTTTGAGCATCTAACCATTGTTGATCCGCAGCCAGCAGACGATCCAAGTCAACTTCGGTGCCACGATCACTTAGCATCTGGCGAATGACATCAGCATTCTGCCGTATGAACTTGAGATCTAGCATGGGGAGCACTCCTTGAGAGGGTCGGTAATAATTAAACTGAAAAATTGGCAGGCGAAGAAAAAAGTAAAATACACGGGTGAGGAAGGTACCTCGCCCGTGTTTTCTTGACGACCCCGACGAGATTTGAACTCGCGACCTTTTGCGTGACAGGCAAATATGCTAACCAGGCTACACCACGGGGCCACTTTCTTGCTTGGTAGGCGGAACAGGATTCGAACCTGTGACTTCTGCCTTGTAAGGGCAGCGCTCTAACCAGCTGAGCTACCCGCCCGAAAAGCGAACCACAGTATATGTCACTGGCTTTGATATTGTCAAGAGAAAATTGTTTTTTCAGTAAAATAGCAAAGCTAACGAAAAGCAGAACTATGATGAGAGAATAACTAGAAACCATTTAAAACACTAATCATTTCTGTTGTCAGCGGTGTCTTAGCTTGTGTATAATTGGCGTTCTCAGGTGGGAGGTTGTTAGTGAGGATTCTACTCTATACTGGGAAAGGGGGAGTTGGAAAAACCAGCATTGCGGCATCTACTGGTTTAAAACTGAGTCAGAAAGGTTATAAAACGATAGTTATTTCTTTGGATACGGCTCACTCCTTGGCTGATGCTTTCGACTTGGATAATGAGTTAATACACCAGTCTGAAGACCCCGTTCGGAAAGTTAATGATCAATTATTCATACAAGAAATCGATATTCAACGGGCTTTAAAAGAATATTGGTCTGAAGTAACGTCTTACCTAGAATTGGTGCTTAAAGTTTCAGGTTTGGACCAAATTGTAGCCGAGGAAGTCGCAGTCTTTCCTGGAATGGAAGAAGTTTGCGCCCTGCTCTATATTAACCAGTATTATCGTCAGAAAAAGTATGACGTAATTATCCTGGATTGTGCTCCAACCGGTGAATCTCTGAGATTTGTCAGCATTCCTACTGTTCTGGACTGGTATATAAGACATGTATTCAAAGTTGAACGACAGCTAGCTAGTGTAGCACGTACCTTTGTTAAAAAAATTGCTTCAGTTCCTCTGCCACAAGACAATTATTTCCGTAATTTAGAAGATTTGTTTGACCGTATAGAGGGTGTAGATCAACTGCTATTAGATCCCAAAGTGACCACTGTTCGCTTAGTTACTAACCCCGAGCAGATGGTAATAAAAGAAACTCAGCGGGCATTTATGTATTTCAGTCTCTATGGTTTAACGGTCGATGCAGTTATCATCAATCGTATACTGCCACCGTCAATTGACGATTTCTTTTTCAGGAAATGGAAAAAAACTCAGCAAGAATGTATTCGGAAAGCAGAACTTTACTTTACCAGAGTCCCAATCTGGAAAGTTAACTTGTTTAACGATCAGGTCGTGGGTGTGGAGGGACTCAATAAGCTGGGCGATCAACTATATGCAGAAGTTGATCCTATTATCATTTATCAGAATGAAACAGCTTACAAATTTAGTAAAAACGGTGAACAGTACCAAATTTCTCTTCTTTTACCTTTCGTACAAAAGGGAGAGATTCTTCTGGCGAAACGGGCTGAAGAAGTTATCATTGAAATCGGTGGGTTTCGTCAACATATTCCATTACCACGTTCGCTAACAGATAGAAAACCGTTGACGGCCAAATTAGTAGAAGATCGACTGGTAATCATTTTCGATGATAAACCGAATAATGGTGATCAATGAGGATTTGTATTTTTGCTGATGTTCACGCTAATTTTGAAGCACTAAAAGCGGTCTTATTCGATGCTCAATCAGAAATGTTAGATGGTTATATCTGTCTGGGAGATTTAATCGGTTATGGTGCTACCCCCAACAAAACCATTGATCTGATTCGGAGAATCCAGCCTAATCTTGTATTACGGGGTAATCATGATCGAACAATCGTTGATCTACAATACCGTAATCCTACACGCTGGCACCGCCACCAGAAATTAGAACGATTCAGTCTGATTTGGACACACAATCAAATTACCCCTGAGAACCTGATGTACTTACAACGTCTACCCGAAGGTCCACAATGGCTCGATGAAATACAAGCTGTTCAGTTTGTCCACGGTAGTGCATTCCAAATTGACGATGATATTCTTACCCAAATGGATGGCAAGCGCCACCTGAAGAGATCACTGAATTGGGTTACATTCTTTGCGCACACACATATTGCTGCCATTCATTCGACTAACCAACGTTTACCGCTTATCTATCCCGAACCTGATTTTCCTTATCCTTTGAGTACTAAGAATCGATATTTAATCAATCCAGGTTCGGTTGGTCAACCTCGTGATATGGATTCAAGGGCTAGCTACGCTATTTTCGACTATGAATCTCGTACTGTTCACATTAAACGAATCGTATATAATATCAAGGCTGCGCAGGATAAAATTAGGTTGGCAAAACTTCCTAAATGGCATGCCGACCGCATAGCGAGCGGTCGATAATATAAATGAAGTATAGAGAGGGAAAGATGTTAAAATCAACAACGATACTAACCGTTCGACGAGGTCATAATGTAGCGCTTGGTGGAGATGGGCAGGTCACCTTAGGGCATACGGTTGTTAAGCATAGCGCTAGAAAGATTAGGAAAATACATCAAGATAACGTCATGATTGGTTTCGCAGGTTCAGCGGCAGATGGTCTCACTCTCTTTGAAAAACTCGAAAAAAAGTTAGGGCAACACCGGCACCTGCAACGTGCAGCCTATGAATTGGTTCAAGACTGGCGTGGCGATCGGGTCCTACGACGTGTTGAAGCCCTCATGATTGCTGCAGATCTTGAAGACTCTTATTTGATTTCTGGCAATGGTGATTTAATTACTTCTGATGACGGTATATTGGCAATTGGATCTGGTGGCAATTACGCACTTGCTGCAGCACGCGCACTCCTAGAAAATACCGACTTTTCTCCGGCACAAATCGTTTCTAAGGCTCTAAAAATTACCAGCCAAATTTGTATTTATACCAATGATCAAATTGAGATTATCGAGCTAACTTAATAAACCATCGTTACTAATGAATAAAATAGGAAACTCAATGAACGAAAAACAAACGACTTTGCACGCCGAACCCTCACCGATTAGGGACCTGACAAATGCATTAACACCCAAAGAGATTGTGGCTGAATTAGACCGGTACATCATAGGCCAAAACGAAGCAAAAAGGTCAGTTGCTATAGCCTTACGCAATCGTTCACGTCGACAAATGCTGCCTGAAGATATGAGAGATGAAGTCGCACCAAAAAACATTATCATGGTTGGTTCAACGGGAGTTGGAAAAACAGAAATTGCCCGCCGACTAGCAAATCTTGTGGACGCACCATTTATCAAGGTTGAAGCTTCTAAATATACCGAAGTTGGCTATGTAGGTCGTGATGTGGAATCCATGATTCGAGACTTAACAGATCTAGCAATCAACATGGTTAAGTCAGAACACACAGTTCGGATGAAAAGTAAAGCTGACCGAAAGGCTGAGGAACGAATCCTAGATATTTTATTTCCTCCACCTCGTTCTCAGTCTTCATCTGATTCAGAAAATATAAGTCAGACCCAATCAAAAATAGAAGAAGAAGGCGAAGCCGTTTTGGAAATCTATATCGGTGACACCTCAGATGATGGAGTAGAGGCTACATCATCTACGAATACTGATCTTGAGGTTAACCCAAGAGTTTCAGAGGCTGATCAAGCAAAAAAAGCACAAGAGCGGTATCAAAAGACACGAGACAAATTTCGTCAAATGTTACAAGACGGAAAATTTGAAGACAAAGAAGTAGAAGTAGAAGTCAAAACACGTGGCAACACGCCTTTAATTGAAATTTTTTCATCCAGCGGTATTGAAGAAATGGATATCAATTTCAAAGATATGTTCGGTAGTATGATGCCCAAAAACTCTCGTAAAAGGCAAGTGAGCGTTAGTGAAGCTCGAGAAATTTTGGCTCAAGAAGAAGCCGAGAAATTGATTGACGTCGACGCAGTTGTAGTAGAAGCAGTGGATCGGGTAGAAAATTCTGGTATCGTATTTCTAGATGAAATAGATAAAGTCGCAGGACGAGAATCAACCGCGGGTCCTGATGTCTCGCGTGAGGGAGTACAAAGGGACATTTTGCCCATTGTCGAAGGTTCAAATGTGATGACAAAACACGGAATGGTAAGAACCGACCACATATTGTTCGTGGCCGCAGGTGCGTTTCACACATCCAAACCGTCAGATCTAATCCCAGAGCTCCAAGGACGTTTCCCGATTCGTGTTTCACTGAAAAGCCTAGACCAAAAGGATTTTAAAAAGATTTTAACTGAACCTAAAAATGCGCTGACAAAACAATATATTGCTATGATGAAGACAGAAGATCTCAATGTGGATATCACAGAATCTGCCATAGATACTATTTCTGGCTTGGCTTTCCAAGTCAACGAATCAGTGGAAGATATTGGAGCCAGACGATTGCATACCATTATGGAAAAGCTATTTGAACAAATATCATTTGATGCACCGGATATTGAAGACAAACAAATCTGTATTGATGCGGAATATGTAGATGAACAGTTGGCCGAAATTGCTCAAAATCAGGATCTCAGCCGTTATATCCTTTAAATCTAATTTTCATTTGTCAAATTTGATTTATTTATCTTGCTTTCCAAGATAATACTGCCGTATGCAGGTTGTGCGAATTCGTCATTAAGTATCATCGCCTTCAATCCATATAGTTCTAGGAGCTAAATCATGAAAATTCCATTCGGAATTCTAATTGAGTTATCAAGTTGCTAGATCTTAATATAGAACGATGCCCGATCTAATTTCTTTTGCTCAGTGAATTTTAGGTTTGTCAATGTACCACCCTGCCTGTGAAGGAAAATTTAGGTGGTGGATTAACGGTTTTAAATGTGACATTTTTCTGATTAAATCTCGTGTTCATTGTTCATTCTATCTCATTTCTGATTAAAGGCCGTCTATTTCGTTGTTTACTTCAGGGAAACGTTCAATCACGCTAGAATGGGATAAAACGAGTAAAAAATTAGGTGAGGAACTATAATGGGAGTAAAATCAGCGAACTTGACCATACGTGTGATGACTTACAATATCCATCATGCGGAGGGAATGGACGGAAATATAAACTTGGATCGTATTGCCGACCTGATTAATTCTTATCGTGCCAATTTCGTTGGGTTACAAGAGGTCGATCGGCATGCCAACCGGTCTAACAATCTCGACATGGTGTTAGAACTCGCTCGCTTAACCGGTATGTATTGGGCATTTGGAAAAAACCTTGAACTCAACAACGGTGCCTATGGTAATGCTATCCTTTCTTCTTATCCTATTTTAGATCAAAAGAACAGAAATTATAAAATGGTTGAATCTTCTGAGCGACGTGGCCTACTTCAAGTGCTAGCAAAATTTGGAAATAAAGAAATTGTATTCATGAATACTCACCTTGACCATTGTATAGACGATGCAGAATCAATTTCTAACGCTGAAGAGATAAAAGAATCCATAAATTCCCACGGAAATACCCCTGTAATTGTCTGTGGTGATTTTAACAAAACGCCTGAAAGCCCAATGATCAAAGAAATGGAGATCGATTTAACAAACGTGTCAAATTTTGGGGATCAATCATTTCTAACATATCCATCTAGCAATCCAGAAACTCAAATTGATCATATTTTCACGTCAAAAGACTGGAAAATTCATTCTGTAGAAATACCTCAATCTCTTGCATCTGATCATCTTCCTCTTGTTGCTGAAATTTCTTTGAACGGATAATAATCGTGATAATTGACTTTAGCAACCACATATTAACAAGTAAGGAATTAGCAAAATAGAATCATTATCAAGAAAAAGAGTTTGGTTCGTGGCAATACTTTGATTAATGGCTTGGCTTTATTGGAAAGGTATACTCTCAACAGAATCATACAGAATAGGCAAAGTTGCTTAAAGTTAAGCTGTATATTGACATAAACTATCGATTATAGAATTTTCTGATAAAATAAGGGTGAAGATGACCTATTGGTTGTGAAAAGTCATAAATTGAAGGAATGTAAACACCTACCAAAAGGAGTTAACCTAATCTGGAAGTTAGCCGGTGAGTTTTATGTACACGAGCTGCGGATTCTGTCTCGGAGGTATCCGCGAACCGAAGAGTAGCGGTCCTATTTTTCAATGATAAAGAAATAGGAAGTAATGTCAACCATTCTAACTCACGACCACTTTGCAAAACTAGAAAGAGATAGCTATATCATCATTCATAATTTTTTAGCTGAAACAGAGAGGTCAGAAATCGCTGTAGCAATTCGTCGCATTTTGCCACCTTGGTCAGATTTGGAAGACAAAACAAAAACTAGCGACGCCGCTTATTTCCCTTACAAAGAACAATATCTCAACCGAGCTATTCTCAACCGTGAATGTATCCGTTTTGCACAAAAATGGCTTGGCACTAAAAAAATTCACTACCGGCCTGGTCTGGCTTTAGTCCGATATCCTGGGTTTAAGGGATATTCGAATAAACCACACATGGATAATGGAAATAATTCTCTTCTGCCCCCAAACGAATTAGACCAAAGTCATGGCCAACTCAATTTTTGGTTTTACCCAGAAGATGTGGCTGAAGATCAAGCACCAACTTATCTGTTAAAAAAGTCAGACGGTCAAGATATGGGACGCGCAAAAAAGTTCGTTGCACCCGGGGGATCGTTAGCTATTTTCACAAATTACAACTGGCATTCAGCTGGCGATTACTTGCGGGATGACGGACAACGGTATGTATGGAAATTTGCCTATGGAAGGGCCGACCATCCTTGGGAGGGGGTACTTCACTATACCAATGTTGGCCAAAGCCCACATTTTCGTCACTTCATTGGTTTGTTAACGCCTAAGGAAAGAGAATTCTTTCGCTTCCCACCAGTCGGACATCCTTATTATACTTTACAGACCCTTGAAGCCTTGTCGAAACAGTATCCAGGGTGGGATAAAAAAGAATACCTGAAATAATTCGGGGCAAGTGTGAGGTTCACTGACTATAGAGAGCCTCTTCATCTCGAAAACACAGTTTAATTCAACAAAAATCAATTATAACTCGGAGGAATATATGTCAGAGACTTTAAAATTTATCTTAGACGAAAAAGAAATTCCAGAAGCCTGGTACAACATTGCTTCAGATTTGCCAGAACCACCGCCACCAGTTCTCCATCCTGGAACGGGACAACCAATTGGACCAGACGACTTAGCTCCACTTTTTCCAATGTCTTTGATTGGTCAGGAAGTTTCAACAGAAAGAGACATTGAGATACCAGACGAAGTCCGGGAGATCTACAAACAGTGGCGCCCAACACCTCTTCATCGTGCGAAACGACTCGAAAAAGCTCTCGATACTCCGGCGAAGATTTACTACAAATATGAAGGAAGTAGTCCTGCTGGATCTCACAAACCAAATACGGCTATTGCTCAGGCCTATTACAATAAAGTAGAAGGGGTAAAACGATTAACTACTGAAACTGGGGCAGGGCAATGGGGATCAGCATTATCTCTAGCATGCTCCTTTTTTGAGCTTGAATGTAAGGTTTTTATGGTTCGTGTGAGCTATGAACAAAAACCTTATCGAAGGGCCTTTATTGAGTCTTATGGTGCCGATGTCACTGCTAGCCCCAGTCAGGAAACAGACTCAGGTAAAGCCATACTAGCAAATGCCCCCAATACCACAGGCTCTTTAGGGATTGCTATTTCTGAAGCTGTCGAGTTAGCCGCGAAGAATGAAGATACGAAGTATGCACTTGGTAGCGTTTTAAACCATGTTTTAACGCATCAAACAGTAATTGGCTTAGAAACCATGAAACAATTAGAAATGGCTGGAGACTATCCCGACGTGATTGTTGGTTGTACCGGTGGGGGGTCGAATTTTGCAGGAATAACATTTCCATACATTGGACAAAAACTAAGAGGTGAAACCAATCTAAGAATTATTGCAGTTGAGCCCGCAGCTTGTCCGTCGTTGACTAAGGGTAAATTTGCCTATGATTTCGGCGACACAGCTCATATGACACCACTGGTCAAAATGCATACTCTTGGTAGTATGTTTGTACCAGAAGGTATCCATGCTGGTGGGCTACGTTATCATGGTATGGCACCAATGGTCAGCCATCTCTTGGACATAGGTCAAATTGAAGCTATTGCAACACCACAGTTAGAAACCTTCTCTGCTGGGCTCCAGATTGCTAAAGCAGAAGGTATCATCCCTGCACCAGAAGCAAACCATGCAGTCGCAGGCGCCATTCGTGAAGCCTTACGTTGCAAAGAAGAGGGCCGGAACGAAACAATCCTATTCAATTTATGTGGACATGGGCATTTCGACATGCAGGCATATAGTGACTACAATGCAGGCAAGTTGAGAGACTATGAATATCCCGAGGAAGAAATTGCAATGGCATTGTCTGGGCTACCCAGTATTTCTTCTTCATAATTTTTGTAGATTTTGACTAAACATGTGAGCTAGCGTTTAACGAATTACTTTTATGCTAGCTCACAAAATGGAGAAAAGTTTGTGAGCCATCGCGAAACCGTTAGTGATTCTGATAGTTTTTATTCATATTTTTTACTAATTGCTCCTAGACTCTAACCTACCCAAAGTCATCGTCTGGTCAGTTGATGATCCCACTTAAGTCGTAAGCTTTTTACTTATTAAGTTTTCAGCACAAAATTCTTTCACTCTCCACCTAATTTCTCAAATTACCGTTTTGCATAAAATTCCTTTAAGTAAATAGTATATAAATGGAATTAAATAATTCTATCAAAGAAATTTGTTCTTATCAAAATAGCTCAGAGAGCCAAGAGCCCCTCTTCTCCTCTCAAACTACTTCTAGTAACAATAGTCTTGATTATCAACAACTCAAACTCCAAACCCTTCAA
>JACLAC010024499.1_pt1 | contig 30100 bp, 27 predicted proteins | sample 8027881 | NCBI WGS metagenome assembly JACLAC01 (sample SAMN15725517, study PRJNA655200) | protist metagenome | isolation source: fluorescence activated cell sorting (FACS) single amplified genomes of... | place: Spain: Blaines Bay Microbial Observatory, Mediterranean Sea | collected 2016-01-19 | reverse complement strand
GTCTTTTGGTTCAGTACCCAGCAACGGATGGCGAATTAATCGATTTTTCCCAGTTGGTCTCTCTGGCGCATGTTCAGGGCGCTCTGGTCGCCTTTGCCTGCGATCCACTTGCCTTATGTCTGCTGCGTCCACCGGGTGAATTGGGTGCAGATGCAGTGGTCGGAAGCACTCAGCGCCTGGGTATGCCGATGGGATATGGTGGTCCTCACGCCGCTTTTTTCGCCACGCGGAGCGACTACAGGCGACAGTTGCCGGGGCGCGTGATTGGAGTATCACGCGATGCCCACGGTCAACCAGCCCTGCGCATGGCTTTGCAGACTCGTGAGCAACACATAAAACGCGAACGGGCAACGAGTAATATCTGCACGGCTCAAGTTTTACCTGCAGTCGTTGCTAGCATGTACGCTGTGTATCACGGCCCGGAGGGGCTCAAGGAAATTGCCCAGTGTATCCATGAGAAAACTCTGGCGCTGGGGGAAGAATTGATAAAAAAGGGGTTTGCTCTACGGCACCGCCACTTTTTTGATACGTTGAGGATTGGCGGAGAGGGGGTTGATAGAGCGAGCGTCTCTCAACGGTGTCGAGAAGTAGAAATTAATCTGCGTCTCCTGCCGGAAGGAGACTGGGGCGTAACGTTGGACGAGACTGCCGATAGCGAGGACCTCCGTAAAGTCGTCTTTGCGCTGAGCGGAGAGTGGGTTGATTTACACCTGAGTTTTAAAGGGCAACAGGTGCATTGTATTCCGGATGATCACCAGCGTCAGACTTCATTTTTAGATCATCCGGTTTTTCATGCCCATCGCTCCGAGACTCAAATGGTGCGGTATATTCACAAACTGCAGGGGCGAGATCTCTCCCTTACGCATTCGATGATCCCTCTAGGGTCGTGCACGATGAAGTTGAATGCAACGGTTGAGATGATGCCCATTACGTGGTCGGCCTTTGCCGATTTACATCCTTTCGTTCCGCTTGATCAGGCGGGCGGATATACCCGTATTTGCCGTGAATTGGTCCAAATGCTTAAAGCGGTCACGGGCTTTGCAGACGTATCCCTACAGCCCAACGCTGGGTCTCAGGGCGAATATGCGGGCCTGCGCGTTATTGGCGCCTATCACAAGGAGCGGGGAGAGGGCCAGCGAATTACCTGTCTAATTCCTTCTTCTGCTCACGGAACTAATCCGGCGAGCGCCGTCATGGCAGGCATGCAGGTCGTAGTAGTGGCCTGTGACGAAAAGGGTAATATCGACCTGGAAGACCTGCGGGAGAAAGCCGCTGCTCACGCCGATACGCTAGCCGCCCTAATGGTGACGTATCCCTCCACACACGGCGTATTTGAACGGGAAATCAAAACGGTGTGCGACACCGTACACGCCTACGGTGGACAGGTTTATATGGACGGAGCCAATATGAACGCCTTGGTTGGTCTCTGTCGTCCCGCTGACCTTGGTATGGACGTATGTCATTTAAACCTGCATAAAACCTTTTGTATACCGCACGGAGGGGGAGGGCCTGGCATGGGCCCCATTGCAGTGGCTGAGCACTTAAGCCCTTTTTTGCCCGGCCATCCGATTATTTCTACGGGTGGTCCGAAGGCCATAGGTCCCGTTGCTGCAGCTCATTGGAGCAGCGCGTTGGTATTACTCATTTCGTGGGCTTATCTAAAGTTAATGGGGGAAGCGGTCGTAACGGCGACAAAGATTGCAATCTTAAATGCAAATTACGTAGCGCGGGCATTGGAGGGGGCCTTCAACGTCCTCTATAAGGGGGATGAAGGATGGGTTGCCCACGAATGTATCCTCGATCTCCGATGGTGTAAGAAAGAAGCGGGAATTACCGTAGAAGACGTGGCAAAGCGGCTGATTGACTACGGTTTTCATGCACCGACCGTCTCTTTTCCCGTGGCCGACACTATGATGGTTGAACCAACGGAGAGCGAAGACATAGCCGAGTTGGACCGCTTTTGTCAGGCCATGATTTCTATTCGTAGTGAAATCGACGCCGTGGTCGAGGGGCGCTGGGATAGGCTTGATAATCCGTTGAAAAATGCCCCGCATACGCAGGCGGTATGCATGGGGGAAACGTGGGATAAATCCTATTCGCGTGAAGTCGGTGGGATGCCTGCTGCCTGGTCACTCGAAAATAAGTTTTGGCCAACCGTTGGACGATTAGACAATGCTCAGGGAGATCGAAATCTCGTCTGTTCTTGTCCCCCATTAGAAGCGTACGCTTAGAGGTAAGATATGAGTCAAAAAAGTGCATTAATTACGGGCATTACGGGGCAGGACGGTTCCTATCTCGCCGAATTCTTGTTGGAAAAGGGGTATAGGGTCTACGGCTTAATTCGCCGTAGCAGCACGGTGAACTTTGAACGGATCAGCCATATACAGAAAGATATAGAGCTCATTTCCGGCGATTTATTAGACCAGAAGTCGCTGACCTCTGCTCTTGAAGTTTCGGGAGCCCACGAGATATACAATTTAGGGGCACAGTCCTTCGTTCCGGTGTCTTGGGATCAGCCGATGTTAACGGGTGAGATAACTGGTTTAGGAACCACGCGTTTATTAGAAGCCGTACGCAGTGTAAATCCCAATGCTCGTTTTTATCAGGCAAGCACAAGTGAATTATTTGGCAAGGCGCAGGAAACGCCTCAGAGAGAAAGCACGCCCTTTTATCCACGCTCTCCCTACGGGGTTTCAAAATTATATGCCCATTGGATAACGATAAATTACAGAGAGAGCTATGATATGTATGCCTGTGCGGGCATTCTTTTTAACCATGAGTCTCCTCGTCGAGGCTTAGAATTTGTTACTCGGAAGATAACGCATGGAGTTGCGCTGATTAAACTAGGCCGCGAAAAAAAGCTTCACCTCGGAAACTTGGATGCCCGACGCGATTGGGGGTATGCAGGCGATTTCGTGCGGGCTATGTGGCTTATGTTACAGCAAGAAGAAGCGGAGGACTATGTTATTGCCACGGGGGTAGACCGGACCATCGGGGATTTCTGCCGGGCGGCCTTTGAGCATGTCGGATTGGACTGGCAGGAGCATGTGGTAGTTGATCCAAAATTTTTTCGGCCGGCCGAAGTAAATATTCTTTTAGGGGATGGCACGAAGGCAAAGGAAAAGCTCGGATGGGAACCCGAAATTTCTTTTGAGGAAATGGTGCAAATGATGGTAGACCGCGACTTGGAGGTCGTCGCTGAAAAAGAGGCTTGATCATTAGGACCGCTCTTTTCTGCATTCTGCTCCTTTTCGGGCGCCAATCCTTCGGTGACCGTAAACACCTGCACCAGGTTCGGCGAGACATCGGGAAAGGCGTCTACGGGCAACTGGCGATAACTATAATAGCCAGCCCCCATCATCAGCACGGCCAACACACCGACCAGCAGATGATTTCTGAGTGCGATCTGTATAATTTTATCGATCATTTTTTAGATCCCCATCAATGACTGTGGCCGTCGCCAAACGAGCCCTTGGCGAGTTGGGCTTTCAGCGTAAAAGCGCCGCGAGCAGCATAGCGCTGCCCCTGAGCAAGTCCGCCGACAATCTCGGCATAGACCTCGTTCGTGCGCCCCACGCGCACCTCGTGCGGCTCAAAACCTTCCGCCGTCTCGACAAAAACCACGGTCTTCTCATCGACAATTTGCAGCGCCGACTTCGGCACCAAAAGCGCTACTGCACTCGCTTCAATCGCGACTAAACCAGAGACAAAAGACCCTGGTCGCCACTGGCCCTTGTCGTTGTCGAGCACGACTCTTGCCACCGTCGTGCGCGTTTCTTCTGCCACTACTGGGCTGACATAGGAAATCGTGCCTGCAATAGCAGCCCCCTCTTCCCTGATGATCTGCACAGCTTGTCCCTGCCGCACGGACGAAAGATCCTTCTGATACACCGTTAGCTTCACCCATACCGAACTCAGATCGGCGATGACAAAGGCCTCGACATCGTCCTTGAGCACCTCGCCCAACGACAAGTGTTTTTCGATGACCGTGCCCGCCTGCGGCGCGTGAATTTCGTAGCGCGTGAAGTATTCGTCCTCGTCAAAAGTCAGCGCCTTCAGGTATTGGTTGGAAAAACCCAGCGCGTGCAACTTCTGCTCGGCAGCGCGCATCTCAATTCGCAGTTCGGCTAAGTTTTGCTCGGCTCCGAGATAGTCGCGCTCGGACGATATGGCCTCTTTCCACAGCTTTTCTTCGCGCGCAAAGGTCTTCTGCGCCAGCAGAGCACGCTCCCTAGCGACTAAATAAGCCGACTTTAACTCGGCTAACTCGCGGCTCTCCAGCACGGCCAACACCTCGCTAGCTTTGACCCGGTCTCCGAGACTTTTGTACACCTGTTGCGCAACGCCGGGTACGCGCGGCACGACATGCACCAATCGATCGGGGTCGATCACCACCTCGCCGGAAAGGCGCGTATATACGGCCAACTCGCCTGCCGCCGCTTCACGGATTTCCACGCCAAAATCGCGCAGCGTTTGGGCATCGATGCGCACGACCTCTTCATCTTCGTGCTCATCGTGCCCGTTTTCCTCGTGCTCGCCGTGCTCTTCACCTTCTTCGTCGTGGTCGTCGTGTTCTTCATCCACCTCGGCAAGAGCTGGACGTAGTACCCAATCCTGGACTGGATACAGACCCAGCGAAACACCGGCCACTATGGCCAGCATAACCGTCAGTTTTTTTGTCTTCTGCAATTTCATAACTCCTGTTTTTGTTTATTCCGTCAAACCGCCGCCTACCGCGCGCTCCAGCTCGGTGCGAGCTATGCTGTACTGCAACAGCACCTGTGCATATTCGAGGCGCGTATCGGCCAGCGCCCGATGCGCTTCCAACACTTCGAGATAGGTCGCCTTGCCCTCTTCATAGCTGCGACCTACGACCCTTCGCGCCTGCTCGGCTTCGTGGAGCACGTCTGTCTTAAATAATTCCACTAAATGACCTGCGGTTTGTACATCATTCAAAGCCGTCTCGACTTCCAACAGCACCTGGCGCCGTATGACATCTGTTTCAGCTTCGGCCTGCCCAACTCCGGCGCGGGCTTCCGCCAATTCGCCGCGTTTGCTAAAGGGCGCCCACAGCGGGATCTCCAAACCCATCTCCACGCGCCACAGGTTCTCATCGCCGGTCGGCTGGCGCACCTTCTGGCGAAAGAGCCCCACGTTTAGATCGGGCACCAGCGATGCGCGCACCGCCCCTTGCTCAGCGCGGCGCGAAGAGGTCAACCGCTCGGCCCCTAACAAATCCGGTCTCCGCACCAGCGCCTGCTGCTTTAGCTGATGCAGCTCCTGCGCGATGGCGCGATACTCCAGTGCCCCAACGGTCTCTATCGCCACTTCGGCATCTCGGGCCATCAGCGTATTGAGTGCCCCCTCAGCGGCTGAGAGCGCATTTTCGGCGGCGGCCACCCGAGCGGCTGCGCGCCCAACTTCAACCCTTGCACGTAGCACCTCCAATTGCGGCACGTCACCTGCTTCGAGGCGCAGATGCGCCTTGTGCAAAAAATCGCGGGTCAATTGCAAATTTTCTCGTTCAAAAACCAGCACCTGGTGCCCTGAGCGCACTCGGTCGTAGGCGATGCGCACCTCGGTTGCGATGTCTAATTCGGTCATCGTAAGTGCCGACCAGCGTACCGACTCGGCTTCCAAGTCTATCGCCTGTTTGTGTCGCCACCACTCCACCGGCCAGCCAAGCTGCTGCCGAATGCCCATACTGCGCTCCTCGAAATCGCCGATGGACGTGGCTCCAGGCAGTCCATCCCATTCCACTTCCGCTTCGGGAGCGGGCAGCGCACGCGCCTGAACGGCTTGGGCTTGCAGCCCCTTCCACTCCTGACGCGCCGCACGGATGCGCGGATTGCGTTCCATCGCTAGGCGCACGGCCTCTTCCCGAGAAAAAACTTCGGCACCAGCCGCTCCGACATAGAACAACCCCAATGCTAGGAGCGCTTTGCATACGTACCAATGCATAGAATCCTCCAAATAATCCATCTGTTGAGTACAAAAAAATGGGAAGCCACTGTGTAGAAAGCACACAGAGACAGAGCACGCTCTTTTAAAAAGAGCGCGTCAAAGGAAAGCGGTACAGGTAAATCAGATTAGTAGAATGGTACTGCGGAGAAAAAATGGAAAAGCCGTAGTCGAATCCTGAATAGAAACCCGACGGGCTTGAGTGGGAAAGATATCGAAGGCCAGATGATCCATACCAGGTATGATCACCGGATTCGAGGTTAGAACCGGATAAACCAGATCGCGACTAGACTCTGTTCTGATCGCATCGAGGATTAAGACGCTATCACTGCAGGAGCCGCAGTGATTTTCATCTGCCCGTATTTCGCTCGCTGAATGGTTTCGCCCTACTTGAGGCTGATCGTACACCACCCCACAATAGGCTTCCACCGCAACGTGGCCGTCCTGCCCAAGGCAGAGCACGAGCCCTTGTGGCCCCAAAAGCCCGAAGCTACAGGAAGCCAACAAGAGCAGACTTACCATAGACCAGCGTTTTTTTAGAGAATCGATTCGCATAGATGTATCAGATGCTCAGATGCAAAAAAGGACTGAAATACAAAGTCCGCGATAAATCAGGTAGTTGAATATACGATCCGTCATGGTTTTGTCCAAAAATGGAATTCACTTAACTCGTGCCCGTCCCAGCCGCAGCGCATTGCCCGTGACGGCGAGTGACATGCCCATGTCACCGACCAACACCGCGACAGCGAGTTTCACCACGCCGGGGAATACGCCCAGCGCCAAAACGAATTTCACTATAATAGACAACCACACATTTTGCCGAATGACGCGGCGTGCATCCTGCGACAGCCGGAGCAAATAGGGCAATTTGGTTAAGTCATCTCCCATCAAAGCGACATCAGCCGTCTCCAATGCCACATCCGATCCGATCGCGCCCATGGCAATGCCCACACTCGCAACGGATAGAGCAGGCGCGTCGTTCACCCCATCACCGACCATGGCCACCGCACCGTATTGGCGGCTGAGCGTCTCTATAATCTCCACTTTCTCTTCGGGCAGCAGTTCGGCATGCCACTCATCCAAGCCCAGGTCTTCAGCGATGGCTTGGCCGGTGGCCTTGTTGTCTCCTGTAAGCATAACCACTCGAATGCCTCGTTCTTGTAGTGCCTGTACCACATTGGGCGCACGCTCCCGCACCGTATCTGCCACGGCCAGTACGCCCATTACTTGAGTCGCAGATCCCACAACAACGGCAGTCTTCCCTTGCTCAGTCAGCCTTTCCACAACGTCGCCGACCTCTTCAGCAAAGAGCACTGGCCGACCTACGCGATACATTTTTCCTTCGATCCTTGCTTCGACCCCTTTGCCAACAATCGACTCGAACGAGTCGACTTCAGCCAGTGTCTCATCCTCGGCTGCGTCCACAATCGCCCGTGCGATAGGATGCTTTGAGCGCTGCTCAATGGATGCGGCAACGCGCAGCACCTCCTGCCGCTCAAACCCATTCACCGCCACGATATCAGTCACTTTCGGAGCACCTTGGGTAAGTGTGCCCGTCTTGTCGAAAGCCACCACGCGAATCTCCGCGAGAGCCTCCAGATAATTGCCGCCTTTAATCAATACCCCATTACGCGCAGCATGAGTGATCCCACTGACCACGGCAACCGGCGTCGAAATGACCAGAGCGCAGGGGCAAGCGATAACCAAAAGGGTCAGGCCGCGCACAAACCATATATCAAAGGGCTCGCCGAAAAACCACGTCGGCACTATCATGAGCGCCAGTGCAACCAGCGTTATCGCGGGCGTATAGTAGCGGGCAAAGCGCCGCACAAATTGCTCGCTCGGTGCTCGGCGCTCCTCGGCCTGCTCAACCATCTGCACAATCCGACCTAGCGTGGTGTTTGCTGCTACCTGGGTTGTGCGAATTTCAAGATAGCCTTCTTGGTTGATGGTCCCGGCAAAGACCGCATCGCCCACTTCTTTGACTACAGGCATGGATTCGCCGGTGATCGGAGCCTGATCGAGCGATGATGCCCCTTCAATCGCTTCGCCATCTACCGGCACTTTCTCCCCAGGGCGCACAATGACGACTTCGTCCACAGCGACTTCTTGAGCCGGCACGCTTAATTCGCGACCATCGCGCCGCACGACCGCCACCTCCGGGGCCAATTCCATCAAGGCGCGCAGCGAATTGCGCGCGCGATCTATCGCGTAGGCCTCCAGCAACTCAGCTGTCGAAAAGAGAAAGGCGATAGCCGCCGCCTCTACATACTCGCCGATGGCTACAGCGCCAAAAATCGCCGCCGTCATCAGGAAGTTCATATCCAACGACAGACTGCGCAGCGCGCGAAACCCCTGGGGGAAAAAGTTGAATCCACCCACTAACGCCGCCCCTATCAGCAATACATCCGCCAATCCCAACATCCCTTGCCACAGTGCGTCTTGCCCATATTCTGGTCGACCGAACCGCCCGCCCAAACCGGCAATGAAAAACACCCCAGAAATCGACGTGCGCGCTTTCTCCCAGTCGACCCCAGCCTCTTCTTTGCTATTGGCCTCATCTTCTACCCGCACGGTGTACCCCGCATCCGTCACCACCGAGCTAATCCGACTGGCATCCACAATAGAGGGATCGAAATAGACCGTAGCTTTCTGTCCAATCACACTCAAGGAAAGGTCCAAAATGCCATCTTGACCTCTGATGGCTTTTTCAACCCGTGCCGCACAATCGGCGCACTCCATGTCGGGTATGGAGCAAGTAAATACCTCTGATTGAATGGTAGCTTGGTCTCTCATTGCCCTATTTTTCCTGTATATGGTCTAGGGCTGCCGCAAAGAGCTGTTGCACGTGGTGGTCATCGAGCGCGTAGTATACCAACTTACCTTCGCGACGAGAGCGCACGAGCCGCATATTGCGCAACGACCGCAGCTGGTGGCTGACAGCCGATTCGGTCATACTCAGCAGTGCAGCTAAATCGCATACGCAGAGTTCGTGGGCGGAGAGTGCGTGGAGAATTTTGAGACGAGTCTGGTGGCTCAGTATTTTAAAAATGTCGGCCAGGTCGTCCAGCGTGTGCTCTGCGAGCATAGATTTCGCCGCTTTAGCCACCTGATCCTGGTGCACTATCCGCTCATCGCAAAGGTCTACTGTTGCATCATTACGAGACATGGTATTACCGTTTCAATTGAATGATTGTTCAATTGAACAATAAAGCATTTGCTATTACTTGTCAATTATTCGCTGCTCCTAAACCCTGTCCTGCACTTTCGTCCTAGAGACATAGACAGCACTGCACTGAGATGGCTCCGCCTCAAAAAAGCGGACTCGTCAGAAGCGTTTCTGCTCAAACCTCCTTCATTCACCCAGGGAACGTTTTTTGCTTGATCATTATGAGGTGGATTATTATGTGCACGCTCAAGAAATGGCCCTTTATGGCCCTATGTTTCTTCCTGGTTGCTATGCTGGGAGGAATCTGCCTGCCCTGCCCACCCGCCTCTGCCTCATCTGCCTATGAAGTCGAGTCTTCTACGACAAAGTGTTGCAGCGAATTTTTGTGCCCATGTCCCGAATACCTGGACAATGCCGCACTGCCCAAAGGCGAGACAACAAAAGTAACGGCCACAGCCGACCGCCTGTGCGTCCCATTAATAATCGCTCCAACCTTTGGTTCAACTCTACCGCACTCAGCACAGCAAACTCGCTTTGCACTACCTCCGATCTACCTCTGGACTCAGTCTTTCCTGATCTGATCCTACCGCACGTCTAAACGCTCTCACTAATCTCAAATTCAAACCAATTTTATATCGTACCTCACGTAGGTACATCTATAAAGGAGTGTTTCAAAATGGCTCGCGGTATAGTCAGTACCCTAGCGGTCGCCATCCTATTTTTTTCAGGATGTACTAAACACGACACCCCGGTGGCTTCTCTTGATGAGGCTGTCCCTCAGATCACGGCCATGAGCCCTTCGTCCGGCGAAAATTTCGTCGCCGTCGACCAACAATTTGTCGTCGAATTTTCTGAAGCAATGGACGTGCAAACGGTAGAAGACAACTTTGGGCTGACCATTGCCCAAAAACCCGTTGTTGGCCACTACTTATGGAACGACGCAGCAACCAAGGTCGCCTTTCAGCCTACGTCTCCATTGCCTGCCAATGCTGAAATCCAGGTAAATTTTGGCCCTGGTATATATAGCCGTAGAGGACAACGATTGGTAGGCGCAGCCGGTCAACCCGTCAGCGCCTACGGTTACGGATGTTTTTCCTACGGGTATCCCACTACGTTTTCATCCAATGGAGAACAGATTTATTTCACTGGTACGAGCATCTCGGGAGACCCGATAACCTTCAACATGCACTATGACTATAACCCATACGGCATACCTGCCCCGGCTGCAGCACCCTATGGCGGCATGATGGGTAGAGGCATGATGGGCAATAGCTGGAACAGTGCTTGGGGCAATTCCTCGGGCATGCAAGGCGGCATGACCTGCGCCAATTGCCACGGTCCGGATGGGCAGGGCAACCGCTATCTGGCCATGGGGCAAGTGGTCACTCCCGATATCCGCTATTCCACGCTCGCCGGCCACGAAGAAGAAGACCATGCCGAAGGAGAAGATACTGACGCCGATCACGGCGAGGAGGAAGCCGAACACGGGCATATACCCTATGATGAAGCGTCCATAAAACAGGCCATCACGCAGGGCATAGAGCCGGATGGAGAGCCATTAAATTCGTTCATGCCCCGTTGGTCGATGTCCGATCAGGATCTGGATGATTTAGTGGAATTCTTAAAGATGCTGTAGCGTCCTGATCGATCTGACACAAACAAATATGGCAGGGCACATATAACCCCTGCCATATTTGCGTATTACTGCATGTGCGTATCTACGACCTCTTACACCTACTTCACCTGCCCCACCCCAGCCGCTCGCAACTCTTCCTCATCCGGCCCGCGCCCAGCACAACAGTCTGCCAACTTCCCATCGACAACAACTGCAGGCACGACACCGATACCTAGTTCCTTTGCGCGCTCAGTTACACCTTGATCGCGCATGTCCAGCACGCTGATCTCGCAGGACGGACAGGCTAACTGCTGGACGAGCTCCACCGTATCGTCACAGACCGCACATCCTGCGCTAAAAATTTCTACCTGGCGTTTTACACTCATCGTCTCACCTCTAATCGTTAAGCACATGCCGGACAAGCCGGCGATCGACGGGTCGGCCATGTGCCCCAGATGGATGCTGCTATCAGTACCGCAATGCCACCATACGTCACCCAGTCGCTAACCCATATAAATTTGGCAGCCCATACCATCACCGCCGACGCTACACCAACTACTAACGGTATATAGTGCTGCTTCTTTCTCGCATGATATCCGATCGAGGCAATGGCTATCAACAAAAAAGCACTCGTCAACGGCAACAGATACGGCGTATAATCCACAAATCCCAATCCCACAGCACTGAGCAGCGATGCGTATGCTGGCCAGCACAACGGACATGTCAGCTTCGGCAACAAAGCGGAGCCAATCGCTGGAAGCAGAGCGAGTGTCTGCACCCCTCTCTTGCTATTAGCTGAGTCTACCTCATCTTTCCCTAGCAAAGCACGAATAATCAACTCCACGGAAGGCACTCCGATTAATTTTCCTTGCCCATCTTCATACATCCGACAGCAATTGGCTTCAGGGCTTGGCGCCTCTCCGGCGATATCTCTGCCATCTACTAGGACGGTAGGCGATCCAAAATGGCGCACGTAGTCCGGGCTATCTTCCGCGGCTCGATCCCATTCCTGCCATTGCGCTTTGTGCTGTGCCCGATTAAATGCATGCAGCATATGCTCCCGAGTACCTTTAACATTGGGGCAATCGCTGTCGTAGATCAGTTCAACTGTCGCCATGGTCAACCCTCTCTTCCAAGACATCTAAAATCGGACATTCCTCCATCGCCGCGCTGGTATTACACATCTTTATAAGCCGAGCTAACGCTGTTTTCATTTGCTGGAGGGCGCGAATTTTCTCGGTGATATCCACCACCTTTTCTTGTGCTTGCCGACGCACGTCATCGCAAGTCGAATCGGGGTCGACACGCAGCTCTAACAATTCAGCAATTTCTTTGAGCGAAAACCCCAGTTCCTGGGCGTTTTTAACAAACCGTATGCGCACCACTATACTCGCAGGATACTTCCGATATCCAGCAGAGGGTTTGGCAGGGCGATCTATAATGCCCCGACGCTCGTAATAGCGCACAGTCTCGACACCGACTCCGGCTTTCTGGGCAAGACTACCGATGGTCAAAGTCTCCATATACAGCCCCTTTTCGTACAATATAAATCCCGTACTTAGGTACGGAGTCAACCATAAAAAAGACATCTCAAAATCAATTGAGATGTCTCGTCCAATGACTGTAGCTATTTGCTATGTATGAAGCTCTTTGTCACACTACCATGGTCAAAACAGCCAACTTCCCCCCATCATAAACCCCATCATCAGAATAGCGATGGCAATACCCAGCGCATCCCTCGACACACTCCGCCTGTGCCCGATGTGCCCCGAATGCGCAACGACCTGCTGTCTGGCTGACAATACCAAGTGTTTTCCGCCTTCTGAGTTACCCAGATGCACTTCCGCTATTATTTCGTACTGGCCTTGTCTGGCAAACTTGTGGCTCAATTGATATACCCCCGCTGCAGACTCATTGGCCTTTATCGCAGGGGCATTATTAGAGTGATAGACACGTCTCGATCCACCGCGATGTATATCAATCACCTCTACGAAAACCAGAGCTCCTACGATGGGCGTATCATCACCCATGCGGTTTAAGCGCACACTCAGCACTGCGGGTTCCCCTGCGACGAGCGGCGGGACTTCCAAAACAGCGCTTGTATCCTCCGTCTTCAAATGCACTACAATAGGCTCTTCCCCTCCTCCGTGCTGATCTCCCATAAGACCCATTCCGTGCATGCCCATCATCGCGCAACCGCTTGCAAGTGACACCACGCAGAGCAAAACTATCCATACAAGCCATTTTTTCATATTTGCCACCTAATGCTCAGATTTTATCGCCTCGGCACTATCCGGCACGTAAATTGACCCACCTCCTTTGAGTCCGTCTGTGCCTCTCGTCGTATTACCTCAGCCGACAAGCATCAGTCTGAACACTAAAGAACCTCCCACCAACTCGACTCAGATCTGGCTGATCACGTTTTTCATCTTGTCTTGTACCATAGCTGCGATATCCCCCAGTTCCTGATTTTCAATTGCCTGCATAGATGCAAGCGGGTCGACGGCAGCTATTTCAATACTGCCGTTGTCGCATTCGCGTACGACGACATTACACGGCAACATCGTGCCGATTTTATCCTCGGCCTGTAGCGCCCGAAAAGCAAAGTGCGGATTGCAGGCACCCAGTATCAAATACTCTGGAAAGTCTACATCCAGCTTTTTCTCAAGCGTCTCCTTTACGTTAATTTGCGTCAGAACACCAAAACCTTCCGCGCCTAAAGCTTCAATCGCCGTGGCGATCGCATCTTCAAAAGGCATCTCCACCACTTTACTGAAGTAATAACTCATCTCCAATTTTTCCTTCCAATACTGTGTTTGTTCTATATCCAACTTTGCCTTTGGCTCCATACATTCACCCTATTCCCAAGTTAGTGACTGTATATAAGCAACTAAATCTTCAATTGCGCTATCGTCCTTAAGCATTTGTGCGATGGACACCATGGGCTTGCCCTCAATGTCATCCTTGTGAAAACCACGAGCACCACTCTTAAAGTTTTTTAGCTGCCGAGTCATATACCAAGCGTGCTGACCTATCAGGCCAGGTGCCTTCTGGGATTCTATCCCCTCTGCTCTCCGTCCATGGCAAGTAGCGCAAATGGCAAAAGAAGCCTTTCCGCTTTCGGGATCACCTTGCCCTCGATCCACTGGGCTATCTGGCTCCAACGTAGCGATATAAGCCACGACATCATCAACATCTTCTTCGCGAGTAAGTAGCTTTGCCATTGGAACCATTTGCATACCAAATACATCCTGCGGATGCCCCCCACGCACCCCTGCGCGGAACTTGAGCAATTGCCGTTTGAGATACCACGGCGGCTGTGAGGCCAGTCGAGGCGAATTAAATACGCGTACTCCCTCGCCCTTCATGCCGTGACAAGCCATGCAGGTTATAAAGGCTACCTTGCCTTTAGTCGGATCGCCAGGTAAAGCAGCAATAGCCGCCGCTTTTTCGGCAGCGCGCTTTGATGCGGCTTTTTCAGCGGCACGCGCAGCTAAAACGGCCACACGCGCAACGAGCACTTCCATCTGTGTAAATTTTCGTGCAGTTTGAGTACTATCCGCTACAGCCCGCCGCGCAGCAATCCGTTGTATATTCTTCACTGTATCAGCTTTGGAATACTCGTGGATGCCCAGTATAAAGGCCATACCTATAACGACGGGTAGAGCAATGAAAGAAAGCTCTCTCAAAGAAGACATAGTTTTTTGTTGGTCTTATAAATTGGTGTTATCAACAGAAAATCCATTACTGTATTTGCTCCACAGAAATTCGGTCTATGCGCAATTCCCCGGCCCCCTCCCAACGCAATCCACTTACCCCAGGTGCGGGCTCTTTGGCGTGGCCATGTACGATCATCTTCGAACCAACATATCCGCGAAAATGCGTGCCATCACTAACCAATCGTACTGTTGCCCAATCGATATTTTCCATTGTGCCCTGGTCAAATAATTCGACCTTGCCACTATACATTCTTCCCAGCCGTACATCGGTCCCCTTTAGTTCGAGGAAATAGTAATCATCGGCGCTCTGCACGTGATGGACAATGGCTACAGCCCCCTTGAAATCGCGCAGGTTAGCGTGCAAGTCTTGGACCTAATCGACTTTGGGATATATCAGATCCGACCGAACCCCAACGCAGGCCGTGGAAACAAGATTTGTGGAGAGGTTTTGCATTGGCCAGAGACACGATGCAGCCCTTTGAACAACGAGCAGTAGACAAAGTATTCGATCAACAATTCAACAACACTTTTGCTTTTAACGGCATTGAATTTCCAGATAGCATCTGGTGGAGGAAATAAGATCATGGCAAAGAAAAAAACAGACCCTCTTGTTAGTTTGCTCGAACAATTTAGAATGAGCGACGTATCCCCCAACGAAATGGCCAGTTTAGTTCGCGGCATGGCTAAACTTCAACCAGAATTCCTCTTCGGAGTGGACATATCATCAGCGAAATCGACTGTTCGCAAATCCAGTTCACGGACTCAATCGGATATCGATTCTAAAACAGGATAGCTAATCTATGGATACTCTCGCTTCAGTCATTAAACATCTGAAACATAATATTCCCTCCGATTTCTTCGGAAAGTTAGTCGTCCACATCAAATCAGGTATCCCGGTTCACCTGACCGAAGAGCGCAGTATCAAACTGGAGGATGAAAAGCCTATTCCAAAAAAGAAAGACGAATAGGAAACCCCTATCTTTTTCTTTTCCTCACCGTGGGATATTTTCAGTTTTTTCATGATCTAAATCTGTGCGAGACGTAGGAAGCACCACCTCGCAGCATCGGAGGTATGCAATGCCTACACAGCCCAAAAGCAGTAGACAGAAAATAGATTGGGAACATATCGAGATCGAAATCGTTCCTGTTAATCAACCCAACCCCTATAATCCTTATTCAGAATTTACTTCGGCAGCACGACAAGGTCGATTACGCCAAATATACCAGCGTATATTAGCACGCAAACTTGAGAAAATAGACCTCCAAACTACAAATAAAACAACATCTTAGCGCAATATTTGCACTTGTACAAGTGCAAATATTTTTTTAGATTTAACCTATTGATTTTATAATAGGTTATTTCGTTCTATAGCACAGTCAACACACAATACTTCCAATAGATTCAAGGAGTATAGTTATGAAACTTTGTGGACTTTATGCCAGGGTTTCCACCGACCTGCAAGCTCAAGTTAAGGATGGATCGTTGGATACTCAGCTTGACCGCCTCTCGAAATACGTGGAACTCAAAGACGGTTCTGACGGCGAAGAATGGAAGGCTGTAGACCTCTATCGAGAGGAAGGAAAAAGTGGGAAAGATACTGGTCGCCCCGAGTTTCAGCGCCTTCTTGAAGATATACAGTCAGGTAAGGTAAACACCGTTCTTTGCACTAAAATTGATCGTATAAGTAGATCCCTTATCGACCTTTTGGAGTTCCAAAAATATCTTGATTCTATAGATGTCAGCTTCATCTCCCTAAACGAAAATTGGGACACATCGACCCCGATGGGAAAGTTTGTTCTAACGATAATTGGCGCTGCCGCACAATTGGAAAGAGAGCAAACAGCCGAACGAACGAGAGAAAAAATGCAGTGGCGAGCAGAGCAAGGCTTGTGCAATGGGGGCCGTATCTTGGGCTATGATATTGACCCAGAAAACCCCGGAATTCCCCCAGTCAATGACCAAGAGAAGGTCTTAGTCAATCTCATCTTTGAAACGTATGTCGAAAAAAAATCGCTCAAACCTGTAGCACAGTTCGTCAATTCCAAAGGCTACCGATCCAAATTATATACTTCTCGTCGAGGCAGGGTCCAGGGCGGCAATAAATTTATGAAAACAACCATTCATCGCATTCTGACCAACCCCTTCTACATTGGCAAAATCGTGCATAAAGGGAATGTCTATGAAGGCCAACACAAAGCAATCATCCCCATCGAATTATGGGAAAAGGTCCAGAAAATCATAGCCTCAAATCAGGGTGTTTTAAAACGTCCTCGTAAACATGGACACTACACATTCTTATTAAAAGGGCTTGTGCGCTGCGGTAAATGTGGCTCCCACATGGTTCCCTTTTTCACTTACAATCGTCATAAGAATCCATACTTCTACTATGCCTGTAATCGGGATCTAAAAATTGGCAAAGATGCCTGCGATATGGGCTTTGTGCCAGCCAGAGCCTTGGAAGATCTGGTTGCCAAAAGGCTAACACAGCTACAGAAAAACCCCCAAAAGGTTTCTGCACTGGTCAGTGATGCAAGCCTACAATCCTCTCAGAAGCTCCAGGAACTCTCAGATGCCCAAGGTATCCATGAACAGCATCGAACCCAAGTAGAGAGGAAAATAGGCAATCTGGTGGACAGTTTGGCGGAAGGTGGAGCCAATGTCAAAGCTATTGGACAGAAGATCGTAGAGCTTGAGGAACAAAAAGAAGAATTGGATGCAGGCCTCCAGGACCTTAAATCGGAAATCGTCGCAATAAAAAAGAAGGTCGTGAATTTCGATACCTTTGCAGATACCCTCACGACCTTCTCTGAATTGTATGCCGATGCGACCTTGGATGAACGCAAGGAATTGATGCAACTACATATACATCAACTCGTTTGGAACCCCAACAAGCTACGCATGGCTATATACGAACGACCGGACAACCTACCAGAAGTGTTAACCGCTCCGGGAAAGGTTTGTCCGGTCGTTACAATTGGCTCCGGCGGTTGGACTTGAACCAACGACCAAGTGATTAACAGTCACCCGCTCTGCCAGCTGAGCTACGCCGGATCACATCAAACTGTGCGGATAAAATTAGCGCAGGCCCCTGTATCTGTCAAGACACTCAGAGCTAATCTGCGTAGTATTCCTTTAGAGTATCACTCCGGGCCGGATGACGCAGTTTCTGCAGCGCTTTTTCTTTAATCTGTCGAACGCGCTCCCGAGTACGTCCGACATAAGCACCGATTTCTTCAAGGGTCATGGCTTCGTGTCCTTCAAGACCATAGTACATCTTGAGCACTCGAGCTTCTCCTTCGGTCAGCGCGTGCATAGCCCGCTGTACTTCCCCTCTCAGCTGCTCGTCGGAAAGAACTTCGTCGCTGCAAGGCACATTGTCATCGGGAATTAAATCCCCGTAGGTTCGATCGGGCTCAGAGTCGTCACAGGGCATTTCCAATGAAACTGGACGCTGAGCCAGGCGCATAAGCAGCTCCATATCACCGGGCTCCACTTCTAGTTCATCGGCAATTTCGTCGACTTCAGGCGGACGGCCCAACCGCTGCTCCAGCTTGTTGAGCACCTTGTTAACCCGAGTGAGTTCTCCTATCCGATTGAGAGGCAGCCGCACGATGCGCGACTGCTCAGCAAGCGCCTGTAGGATGGATTGTCGAATCCACCATACGGCATAGGAAATGAATTTAAACCCCTTTGTCCCATCAAAACGCTTGGCGGCAATCATAAGACCCATATTGCCTTCGTTGATGAGATCTGAAAGCGGCAATCCAAGATTCTGATACTGTTTGGCCACACTTACAACAAAGCGCAGGTTGGCCTTCACCAATTTGGAAAGAGCCTCTTCGTTCCCCTCTTTTATCAGCCTAGCCATCTCGACCTCGGCTTCCGAAGATAGACCTACGGAATCCTCAATCTCTTGGAAATAGCGATCGACTAGGGAATCGGTCTGCAGTGTTGTCATAACTGGCTGCCCTCCTCTAATTGCAATGAGCCCTCGTGGGGAGCGCACAGTCGGCTATGGTCAAAAACTCAAAACGTGAGTGTGAATACAGGGATGAACGCACCGGATACAGGGGAAGGGATCGCATCCGATACAGCCCGGCTAGGAGAGGTGCCGGTTACAACTACACATAATATAATAACTATAACGCGTAAATTTCAAGATTTTTTTTCATAAATATGCCAGAAATATAAATTTCCATCATTTTTTCTCTTCTATTCCCATGCGCCGTGGGTAAACCTGCGCGTCTGTCCTGCTTTCATTCTTACCGTGGTTATAGGAGCCTTAACCGATTGTACATCGACCCATCCATCCACTACCCGCACTTCTGACGTTGCGTCTAAAACCACGCGGACATGATACCGTGCTCCCACTGGCCCTCCAACTCGGATTAGAGGCGTTTGGATAAAAAAGTTATCCTCCAACATATGGGCACTCACCTCCCCCACCCGCAAAAAAAGCACTCGCCCCGTAGAATCATTTTCGGCCAGTGTTTGTTCCGGTCCTATCCTATAGTCACCAGTGGCGATAATGTCCGACGGACCGTCGACCACGGTCCCTCTTTGTCCACCGTTACCTACGGAGCGATTCGCTTGGGCGCCCTCCTCTCGATTCGATGCCCCACCGACCACCCACCGCTCTTTCCCCCCTTCACTCTTTTCCACCGAGTCATCATTGGTGAAATCACCTGGTATCAGAAACCATACCACTGAGAGAAGAACAATTATTCCCAGACCCACCCATCGAAAAGAAATTGATGCTTTGCTCTGCGAGAGCGATCTCCGTTCTCGGTTTTCCGATGAATCATTGGGCGCATTAGATTCAGCCCCTGCTCGACCCTGATTCTCTGTGGGCAGGTCTACGCCAGACTGAGGCGTTTTGCTTAACCCCGGTATGAATGACGTAATGCGATGGCGGCGCTGTAGAAGACGTGCCGTTGTTATAATTGCCTGGCAGGCAACAACTATTTCATCAGAGCTCGCATCGACATATCGCTCGGCCTCTTCGAGGATTAACCGTCGCCTGCGCGGAGAAACATGCTCTAATACTTGATCAACCTGTTCTTCTGAAATTCCCTGGAGAGCCAGTGCGATCTGTTCATTGGACTCAGAAGATAGCACGAGTTGGAGATCCCTTGCAGACAGTGCAAATAGGTCGGTAAACTGGAAAAGGTGCTGTTGCAATATGAGGGTTGAAGGGCGATCGAGGGCATCCAATGCCTCGAGGAGACGCTGCATAGCCTCACCAGAACCGCTCCGCATAATCTCTGCCGCCCACTGCCCACCCCAGCGCTCATTATTCCCGAGTTGCTGCCGCATCCAAGCTATAAATTCTGCCTCCTTTCCCTCCAAGCCACGCATACAGGTTAGAGATGATCTGGTCAGCAACTCATGCAGAATGGCAGCCTGCAGATGCAAAGGTAGGGCATAAAGAAAGGCGCCCCCTAGCCCGGGGTCTTCGACCTTTGCCAATGCAATCGCACATAGCCTCGTAAACGCCTCTCCCCGACTTTCTCCATCCCAACCAGCGAGGATCGTTCCACCCGCCTCGGCGTCGAGATAGAGCTGTTGATCCAGCATATCCTCTTCCCAGCTCTCTTTCTGGCAAGAGGGAGATTTTATATCAGCAGCTAATTCAGGAGGAAAAAGGGCACACAGATTTCTACGCGCTTCTTCATTGAGCGCAAAGACTGCGTGAGAAAGGGTAGTACTAAAAGACACCGGAGGAGGAAATCCTTAGCATAAAAACGACTTAAGAGCGCAGTATCTGCTGAACTAGTTCTACGCAGCGAGCAACGTCATAATCGCGTAAAATCGTAATCTTTTGCGTCTCAAGAGACCCCTCCGCATGAATGGCCAAAAATTCGTTGTAGCCGCCAAACGTAGAAGCCGTCAGGTCGCGCACTAGATTTAAGGCCCGAAGTCGCTCTTCAGCTCCCACGCCCTGACTTCCGCCCAAAAAGCGCTCGATATAAGGACGCGTCTGCGGATTCAGCCAATCCTCTTCAGATGGACCTGTTACAACAAGCCCACCTGCAATATCCTGAACCCATGAAACCGCCTCGTGGTACCCATTGGCAAAGTGGAATTTCGCCAGGTTTGAATAAATGACATTGGGCACGACGGCTCCCGTTTCTCGCTGACTACACTCGTGAGCAGCAGCAAGGCTCAGCCCTCGCACCGTTTCTGCATAAGAAATAAGCTTAGTCAGCTTTTCACGCACGTGGCTCGCCTTTCCAATGCCGTTATAGTGCGCAAGCAGAGCGGCAGCGCCGATAAAAAGGTCGCACAGAGGGGGCTTATAAGAGACTGCTGTGAAGCGGTGGTACTCTACAAATGTGTTGGCCAATAGCCCAGCGTATTGCCATTCCCCCTTTAAGAAGATCCGCTCATTGGGGATAAATACATCATCGAAGATCGTCAGTGTATCGATCATTCGATGTCCAGAGCTGACGGGGTGATGAAAAGCATTAGCAGGCGGCGAGCCAAAAGGACTCGCAATAAGTTTAACTCCGGGCGCGTTAACTGGTATGGCAAAGGAGACCGCGTAGGCCGCATCGTCCTCTTTAAAGGCTCGCGTGGGCAAGACGACGAGTTCATCTACGTAGGGCGCACAGGTTGTATGTGCTTTTGCGCCTCGAACTACGATTCCATCAGGGCGTTCCTCGACAATATGCACATAGTAGTCCGGATGTTCCTGTTGGGATGGCAAGAGCGAACGGTCTCCCTTGACGTCCGTTTGCGCAACGGCCAGACTCAGATCCTTCTTTTTACATGTCCGTATAAACTCCCCGACACGCTTCCGATATTCCGTGCCCAATTGGTTGTCCATCTGCGACGTCACCAAGTCGAGTGCAAAGAGAGCGTCGCTCCCGATTTCTTTTATAAGCAGGACAACGCCGTCTCCCAATCGGGTAGACCGCTCGATCATTTCGCGCCGATTCAGCAAATCAGCCCCGTCTGATGGGACCTTAAAATAGCGACTGACCGTTTCGCCCAAACTGGGGTCGTCCCAAGTCATTAGATCTCGGTGTAGCGGATCCTCAGCCATCTCAAAATCAAGCGCTACGTGCTCTACACCAATGCCGAGATCGTGATGGGAAGCCACGTCCTCAATCAGCTCTCCCCGGTAGTAGATCTCTCTACCATCGCGCAATCCCTCTTTGAATTCAGCCGGACTCCGCAAACCCATAAGACTTTTTCTCCGTTAGTTTTTTAACCGCTTACCCGTCTTTAGCATATGGTCGATGCGCAACTTCGTCTGCTCCGATTCATAGAGACGAATAAAGGCTTGGCGTTCGAGAGCCAACACGTCTTCGTTTCTACGATCCGTCTCTCCTTCTGGATCACCGCAGAGCACGCCCGTTAGAACGCGTCCCAAGAAGGCGTCGTGGTCCGTGAAACAGCCCTCTTCAACTTGATCCGCAATCCACTGATCCATAGCCGCACGAACCTCGGCCTCAACCGCCGGCAGGAGCCCGTCGGCAGGGCGATCCTTCCACGATTCCATTTGAGCGCAGAGCTCTTCAACGGCCGCGGGCAGGAGCTGTGCCTGTGAAAATAGGATGACATCGTCGTCCCAAAGCAGTCCTCTGTCCCGAGCCTCAAATGCGTTGTCGCACATCATTCCCGTTGCTATTGCCCGATGTCCAGCACACAGGTTCTTTCCGCACTGGGTGCGCGCCATATGTGCGATACCGCCCCCTGCCGGTAATAGGCCAACGCCCGCTTCAACAAGTCCCATACGGACCTCCGCCATAACAATGCGCCGGTCCGCAGCGAGGGCAAATTCACAGCCGCCCCCAAGACAAAGACCGCTAAGGGCTGCCACCACGGGAAAGGGGGCTCGTCGGACGGACTCGACTGCCTGCTGGAAATCGACCAAGAAGTCGGCGAGGTCTTCCCCTTCTAATCCTCGGATAAACTGTAAATTTGCCCCTGCGGAAAAGTGCGGCGGCAAACCGCACAGCATCAATCCATTTGCATCTGCTTCATCCATAATCCAGCGCACTGCTTGAATCACACCTCGCCCCAGCGTATTCACTTTCCCGCAAAATACCAGCGCAACGGCGCCCTGGGGCAGCGGACATACGTAGGCCTCTTCATTTTCATAGATTGCACTCTTGCGATTTAAAATAGAGCCATCGACCTGCGGCCGATCCCCACCTGGAGTCTCCGCACTCCCATCATAAAAAGTCTTATGCCCCCGTGCCTGCATATCTATAATCTGCTGAGGCACCCTTGATTCCCCTTCGATAACGCGCTCCCAGCCCACCCAATCCCCCAGTTGAAACGGCCCAAAATCCCAGTTGAAGCCCCAGCGCATGGCTCGATCTATATCGGCTTCCTCTCGAGCAATTTGATTTCCGTGCCAAGCAGCGTATAACAGGACCTCTTTTAGGTGCGCACGGCCCAATTCACCCCACCTTCCACCTTCATCCCAAAGAGCGCGGATTAGATCCTGAGGCCGCCCCTTTTGCTCAGCCAAACCGTCCAATGTCGGACTTTCACCCACTTCGTATTCGAGAGTGTCCATATTGAGGACACAAATTCCCTCGGCGGTTTTCCTGTAAAACCCACCGCCGCTTTTCGCACCCAACAACCCGCTACTCAACATTCTCTCGACGCCTCTGGGAAGGGAAAAAACGTTCCGCCAAGGATCATCCACTAGCGCATCATAGGCCGTTTGCGATACCCTGGCTAGCGTATCGAGACCAATTATATCACACAGCCGTAATGTAGCGCTCTTGGGACGGCCCATGAGGGGACCACTCAGCGCGTCTACAAAAGGCACGCTAAGCGCTTCTCGTTCCATCAGATGGAGCATAGAAAGAATGGCAAACACCCCTAGGCGATTAGCAATAAAGTTCGGAGTGTCACGCGCGACTACTACGCCCTTACCCAGAGTTACTTGCAGAAAATCGGTAACCCGCTCTACTGCGGCGCGATCTGTAACAGCAGTTGGAATTACTTCAACCAACCGCATATGGCGGGGGGGATTAAAAAAGTGAACGCCTAAAAACCGACGGGAAAAATCCGCGCTTCTCCCTGCGGCCAATTGGGCCACTGAAAGTCCCGACGTGTTGCTACTGATAACGGCATGCCCTGAAACTTCCGCTTCAACGCGGGCCAACAGTTCCCGCTTAATCGAAAGCTCTTCAACAACGGCTTCTATAACCCAGTCGGCATCGGCCAGAGCAGAAAGGTCGTCAAACGATCGGAGTTCAATCTGTTCGGCCATTTCAGGCGTATAAAATGCGGGCGGACGCGCGCTGATGCCTCGCTCGAGACCAGACCTAGCACCTGAGAGTGGATCAGACGGATCGGCAAGATCATAAAGCTGAACGCGCCGCCCCGCCGCTACGAGCAGAGCCGCGATCTGCACCCCCATAACGCCTGCTCCGAGAACTGCGACTCTTTCAGGCCAAGGCACAGTTACTGTCCCACCTTCACGATAGGTGCATTTACATACACCAATCGACCCAAATCAATCAGGTTATCCTCGTTTTTAGCCATATCCAACGCTGAGGCGAGGTCAAATACGCGTTCAAAGACATCGATCCTAAAGGTCTGCAAAACCCAGAGAGGCGAATATCCCTCTTCACCAGGGAGACGCGTAACGACGTTGTGAGTAGTAACGCCCTCTAAATCGAGAGCGAATCCGTCCCGCTCATCGCGGTTATTATCGAGGAAGGCGTACATCTGTGGCGTGTTTACCTGGCCGGAACCAAAATCGACTGTCGCCACGCTCTGCGGGTTTTCAAAGACGAGATATTTTACAATCTGCCCCCGATACCATCCATCCTGTACCCTTCGAGGCGTGTTCGAATCATAGCGTAGATTGGCACTTGACCCTAGGGGGACCATAACGTGATTCGCCACGGTTTCACTCGGCTCTATTTCCAACCCCGAACCCAGCACATCTTCAGCAGAGTCATAGCTATTAGCCCGATACTCTCGGTCCTGAATGTACACGTTATGAATGTGCCAAAAATCGCTATAATCTGCATCACCTGGTAAGCGATCGTAAATGGGTAATTGCCCAAGAATCGGATTACCGCGGCGATCGATGAGTTCGTAGACAACGCCGGGAGATTTGGGGCGCACATCAAGATTGTAAAACGACATCTCTTCGCCGTTTGGGCCATAGCCGCGCGTCAGGAAACGCGGATCGTCAAATTCAATGGGTTCGTTGGGCGCGGGTAAATCCGGATTGTCCGAGCGACGAAAGAACGTCCCCATTGAATCGCTAAAACGATCGACCTCTACAATCGGCAAATAAGTGGGAAAATAGGCTATAACTTGGACCGAACCGCCAAAAATTTCCATTGAAATACGGGCGATTAAACCTTCGCGAATATCCGCCCTGAGGTCGTTGAGAACCAAAACTTGCCGGTCTTTATCTAGCCCGAGCAGAGAAATGGATACGTCCGCCCCTGTGGGAATACCTTCAATGCGTTGCGTCATCGTGCCGTCACTGGGGAAAGTCCTCAGTAACGTATCAGCGCCGGCATCAATGTGGACCTGTAGTTCCGTCACTTCTCGTGGTAGGTTAGAGATCACCTCTAGTCCACCTAAAAGCCGCTCTAGATCAACCGTGACGTCTTCAGCCTTCTCTTCAATATCAAGGGTATCAGAAAAAGCAAACGTAGGCACGCCTCCCCGGTCTACCACGAGTACCGAAAGGGCACGTTGTTCTCCCGGCGTGAGCTTTCTAATGCGAGCTCGCGCGGTCACGCCGATTATATCCATAGTGCCTTCAACGGGCTCTATATCACGGGCCGAAAGGACGTAGCGAACTTCGCCAATTTGATCCACTACCTCACTGAGAAAGGCCTCTGGAAATTCGGCCAGTAAGACCAGACCATCCCCTTCGTCACCCCCGATGCGGGGATCGGCCGGATTAGCTCGCTCTGGCAGCCCGCAGGCAGCAAGAGAGGCGGCCAAGCAAAATACCAGCAGTAGGTTATGGATAAAAGCGCTTAGATGAGGCATGAAATACGTTCCAGCATCTTCAATGTTAGCAACGGGATGTATTCCCTTATATATCGACAGATGGTGTTGCTGTAAAGAAGTTATTAGAGCACACTCTCCCGCCACAAAGGGAGGAGACTAACGCCCCTACTCATTCTCTTTTCTGCCGCTTATCCGGCTACGCACGCCCCAAACGCAGAGCGAGAGCAGCGCAATACATACGATCACCCAGTACATAACCTTCCCTAGGGTGGCCACCCAATCAGCGGTTGAAAATGTTGTAGTCAGGATAATGACTGCAAAAGCACCCAACATGATACCCGTGCCGAAGCGCGTAATCTTATCGATCATATCAAGCTGCACGCGAAGATTCCTCCACTATAAAAGGGTTGATTGGGGATAGAAATAAGCCGCTCTAAGCCCGCCGTTCAATCCACCTATTTGCGGCCATTCTAGCCTCTGCATCGACCTGAAACACGGTCTCAATATCTGACACGCGTCGCACCTGGTGAGCCGCAAGGAGATCGCTATTTAGCGCTGAGATATCGAGGAAGCCAATCTTTCCGTCGAGAAAGGCTGCAACGGCAACCTCGTTGGCAGCATTCAGCGCAGCGGGAGCCGTTCCTCCCATCTCACCCGCGCTATAGCACAGGTCCAAACAGGGAAAATTGACCCCATCCGGCTCGGAAAACGTCAATTGGCCCACTTCGGCAAGATTAAACCGCCCAAGGGGCGCCTGAGAGCGCCTTGGGTGCGTCAAGGCATACTGGATGGGCAACTGCATATTCGTCTTTCCCAAGTGGGCCAAGAGAGCACCGTCTACAAATTCAACGAGAGAATGAACCACAGACTGCCGGTGTATCACAACGTCAATCCGATCTATGGGGAGATCAAATAGCCAAGTGGCTTCTATAACTTCAAAGCCCTTGTTCATCAAGGTGGCAGAATCAACGGTGATTTTTGCACCCATTTTCCACGTCGGATGGTTGAGAGCCTCCGCCGGTGTTACATTCTCCATCTCAGAGCGTGAGCGAGCAAAGAAGGGGCCCCCTGAAGCGGTGAGAATGACTCGCTCCAGATCCGCCTTATGTTCTCCTTTTAAGCACTGCCAGATCGCATTGGGCTCGCTGTCGAGCGGAACAATTTCCCCCCCGCCTCTTTGCGCGGCTTCGAGTAAAAGCCCCCCGGCCATTACAATCGGCTCTTTATTGGCCATGGCAACGATTTTCCCAGCTCGGAGCGCTGCAAGCGTAGGACGCAGCCCGATGGCACCAACTAGACCATTCACTACCAGATCTGCCTCTGGCAGCGTAGCCAAAACATCGAGACCAGATTCACCACTGAGCACGTTCTCTGCGGCCCCAGCCAACTCGCCCACACTTTCTGATCGCCCCACGCAGAGGTATTGGGGCTCCCATTCTTTCGCGAGCAAGGCAAGTCTGTCGAGCTGCTCTCCGCCGCTCATTGCGAGGACGCGGTATTCCGAACCTAAGTTTTCCAACACGCGGAACGTGCTATCCCCGATTGAACCGGTCGCCCCCAATACGACTACATTTTTTTTTGCTCCGGCTGCGTCCATTAGCAATCCGTTCCGCCTATCGCGTCCTGTCTAACCGACAAAAAAATGGTCGACCCTAGTTCGGTGAGATGTCGCCCTGTGGATTGCGACGTCCACGTCCACGCCCACGTGAAACGCGCCCTCTGGGCCTATTGCCCCTACTCCGACCGGTAAAGCGAACCGCTTGGGTCTCGCGCACGACCATTACTTTAACCTGGCCGGCGAAAGTCAGCTCATTCTTTACGCGTTCGGCGATATCAAAGGCGAGCATTTCCGCATCATCATCGCCAATGCGCTGGCCTTCAACCATAACGCGCACCTCTCGACCGGCGTTGATGGCGTACACGTCTTTAACCCCCTCAAAAGAATTGGCCACTTCTTCCAAGCGCATTATGCGCCGAGCATACCCTTCAAGATCTTCGCGGCGACCGCCCGGACGGATGGAGGAAATCGTGTCGGCGGCCTTCACCAGAAAGCCAATTGACGACATGCGCTCGTTGTCTTCATGGTGTTCGGCAATGGCCTCTTTCACAATGGGATGCTCTTCAAATCGATCGCCCAATTCGATACCCAGTTCAACGTGCGATCCCTCCATTTCACGACTTACGGTCTTGCCAATATCGTGAAGGAGACCAGCGCGCTTGGCTAGGCGGACGTCCAGCTTTAGCTCTGCCGCCATCAGCCCAGCTAAATGGGCCACTTCGAGACAGTGCTGTAGTAGGTTTTGTCCGAAGCTCGCACGGTACTTCAGCATGCCGACGTAATGAGGTAGTTCGGAGTGGTATTGCTTAGCGCCTATTTCTGCGAGTGCCTTCTTCCCCTCTCCAACCATCTCCTCATCCAGCTCCGAACGACACTCTTTTACGACCTCTTCGATCCGGTTCGGCGTAAAACCACCGTCTGCTATAAGCTTTTTCATAGCCCGACCGGCGATCTCTCTCCTGGCCGGATCGTAGGTTGATAGGAGAACGGTTTCCGGCGTATCATCGACCACGACCTTAACTCCCGTAGCCGCTTCAAACGTGCGAACATTGCGTCCCTCCTTGCCTATGATCCGACTCTTTATTCCCTCGTTGGGCAAGGCTACGCTCGAAGTGGTCACCTGAACGGCCTCATCAACCACGCAGCGCTGAATCGCCATCGCAATAATCTTTTTTGCTTCGCGATCAGACTCCTCTTTGGCACGGGCTCTCTCCGCGCGCACCAAAGCCGCTGAACGAGCCCGAACCTCTCCAGCCAAAAGTTCCATCATCTGCTCGCGCGCTTCCTCAACGCTCAAGCCACCCACTACTTCCAACCGCTCTTGGTATTCGCTCATTTTTTGGGCCAATTCGCCCTCTTTTGATTTAGCCGCTTGCTCACGCTGCTGTATTCTACTCTCCTGCTGCTTGAATCGCTTGATATCTTTGTTGAGGCCTTCCCGCTTAGCCTGCAGAGCACTCCGGTCGTCTGCTAATACCTTGTCTTTCTCGCTGAGATCAGAGAGCTTCTGCTCCAATTCCTTTTCCTGCTGTGCTTTTACCGCATACCATTCGTCTTTTTCTTCCAATACTTTCATGCGCCTTGCTCGCTCTTCTTCGGCCATCATGCGATCAAGATGCTCTTGCGCCTCGCGCTCCACGCGCGCGACGGCACTGCGCCGGGCCGATCCACTCAGCAGATAGCCCATCCCTGCTCCAACTATCAGAACGCCTAGGGCCGCTAGCAAAACATTAAAGTCTGTGTAAGCCATATACAATTAACCTCTCGCACACGTGGGGTGTTGTATACCCATTAGCTCTCTTATTAAGAGAGGAAAACAACCTCATACAAATACTGATATCACACTTCTCACTCGCAGTCTCTGGCCCGTTGCATAGCCTCATCCAGCATGGATGCACGGTGGATGGGGTCTCGCCAGCGGTCTTGAGCCTCTGGAGACAGCTCATCAATTGGATCGAAATAGAAGAAGAGATCGCCTGGGCGCACCGCGGGACTTGCATACACGGCAATCCCATTGTTCCGATCATATACCTCAAAAGCGTGCACGTTGCGCTTGCCCCCTCCCCCCATGGTATCCAACACGAAATTTGGCGTATTGAACCCAGAAGTAAGGCCACGAACCTGTTTTTCCAGTTTGATGGCCGTTTGCAGGCTCGTGCGTAAATCTTCTACTCCCCGCACCATGTCGTGCACAAAGACGTAGTAGGGCTTCACTCCCAACCATCCCAATCGCTGAACCAATAGCTGCATTGTATTCGGGGTGTCGTTTACCCTGCGCTGTAAAACGGTTTGGTTCCGTATAATAACCCCTCGCTGCACCAAGGGCTCTAAGGCCCTACGCGTAATTTCCGTAATTTCCACAGGGTGGTTAAAATGCGTGTGGAGGGAGACTTCCTTACCTCTGACACGCCCCTCCTCAACTACGCTTATGAGTGCGTCCGTCCATGGCCGGTCCGTTATAAGCTTTTGGGGCATTATTGCCGGAGCTTTACTGGCAAATCGCATGCGCTGGACGTGCTCTATATCCAGCAAACGCATTCCAATGTGTTCAATATGCTCAGCTTTGAGGTTTGCTACGTCCCCCCCGCTGATCACGAGATCTTCCAACTCTGGCCGGGACTCCACATACGTGAAGACCTCTTCCCAACGGTCGGTTAGGGCACCAAAATGCACTTTTTCCACGTCTTCCGTATCGAGCCCCACCGCGTAAGAGCGCGTGCAAAAGCGGCAGTAAACAGGGCACGTATCCAACGCGAGAAAGAGAGCGCGATCCCTGTAGCGGTGAGTAAGCCCCGGCACCGGCGAATCGTCCTGCTCTGCCAAAGAGTCGAGACGCAGCTCCGGATGATCTTCTCGCATTTGCGAACCCAGAGGTAGAAATTGAATCCGGAGTGGATCGTCGTATGGGTTTTCCCAATCGATCAACGAGATCAGATAGGGGGAAATGCGCAGACTCATGGTCGAGCGCGCTATCCCCTCTTCCACATCCCGGCTGAAAGTAGGGTCCATTTTTTCGCCAATAACCTGCTGCAGCTTGCGCAGGCTCGTTACGCAGTTTCGGCTCTGAAAACGATAATCGTTAAACTCGTCTCGGCTAAGCTGAGCATATGCCGGAATGGCACGC